>Ga0209812_10000372_pt1 | contig 41848 bp, 40 predicted proteins | sample JI71714BDNA_FD_187502 | JGI IMG/M metagenome (GOLD analysis project Ga0209812, IMG submission 187502) | Wastewater effluent complex algal communities from Wisconsin, to seasonally profile nutrient transformation and Carbon sequestration -... | ecosystem: Engineered > WWTP > Effluent > Algae...
AGCCGATTTTATTATCAAACGCTAACAAGGCATTATGACTTGGCAGCGTGTTACGCGGCTTTAACGAAAAACCTCGCTAAAAAGCGAGGTTTTTTTATATAAAGTGTTAGATCAGAACGGAACAGTAATGTTTTTCGTGTGTAAAGTCAGATCGTCAATGAAATCAATGCTTGCCTGCCTTTTTCTAGTAAATAACACCAAAATGTAAAGACACAGTCAAAACCTTAAAACGACTTTACATTTACTAAAAATAGCAACGCAACCACTCGCTGACTTTACATTTTTAAGGTGCTTGTATAAACAATTTTTGCTTTTTTACGCTACAACATAACCAAGCAAAGCATCTCGAATTCTGTATGAAAATCATCTAAAATCTACTCAAAAAGCATAGTTTATTTTTCTAAAAATTTACTCAGAAAATTGCGATTTTATTAAGAAAGACGCTTGATTTTGGCAGGTCAGATGCTCTTTTCTTACTCAAGATATCTTAATCCAGAGGGGTAATCAGTGACATCAGTCCTTTGGATAGTTTTTATTCTATTCGATTAATTAAAGCCCTAATGTCTGTTGAGCTAAACTTACTATCTTCGGTTGTCCAAGCTACAGTCATGTTTGCAATTTTTAAACACTCGATTAAACGTGCAATTTCGAGAGGGTTTCCTTCTGTGTGTATGTATAGCTTTCTCAAAGTTTTTTCGTCGGGATGACGCCCTTTTGACAAACGTTTCTCTCCAATTAATACAGTTTTGTCCTCATCTTTAATAACCCGCTTTGGTAAGTCTGCCTTGATTGAGCACCAACTTTCACGTAGGTATTCTATTTTTTTAGTTAACGGCAGAGTAATCGGAAAAGCTGCATTAAGAGCGGCCAGAAACGCGAATAGATCAAAAGGTCTTCCTGATTGGCCTTGGCCAATATCTAACTCTCGCTTTATTCGCTCTTCTTGCCAAGGTTTGACATAAACATCAAATTGGCCTTTTCCATGTGCTCCATATAGCTTGAGCTCTAGCATATATCGAGTGTTTCTCAAGAAAACAAATAACTGGTCTCGTGTATCAGTATCATCATTGTCAAAAAACATTAGAAAGAGAAACTTCCCTCTTCCGTTTTGAACCTCGAACACGATTGTGTGCTCCTGACGAGCAATAGATTCGTTAAAAAGTGGGGATAATCCAGAAAAATTAAACTTTACAGACACTCATTGCCCCTAAACCGCTAGTAAATAAATTAATCTTTTTTAGATAAAAGCTGGATATATTCATGACTGTGATGCCGATATTTAATGGAATCAGGACAAAGAATAAGCACCTTTTTTATGTGACTACAGTCCATCTTTTTGCTCCATATGCCGCCATATCGGCTCATCGTCTTGCCACCAAACCAGGGTTAAAAACTCGTCTTCAAAGTAGTGAAATGCATGTTCGTGTACCACAGTATCGCTGGCTAAATCGTCTCTACACCAAATATTACCGTCAACAATTGTTGGCCCGGGATCCTTGTTTTGGCTCAATAAAGTATGTATTGCCGAACCTACAGGAGCAGTTCGGGGAGGAAAAAAATCGCCTGGCAAGCTGGGAGAGGCATTAAAGTAATTTCTGTTTCCCTTGCGATCATAAGATGCAAAAAAGCCCATATAGGTGTCCATCATTATCAATCTTCTGAGCGTTACGATAAAACTTCCACAGAACTGGCTTTTTATTTCCCGAATAGAATCTAGGGTAAAAGGTCGGCCCATAATAAGTTTTTTCACCATGAAACTCGGCATAATCAACTCTGATGCAAAGCTGTTTGCGACCTTTTCGTTATGCTTCATCTTGTTTCCACAACTCTCATCCATATCGGATTTCGAACACAGATTGCCGATTTTCCCCCTGTCTTTGAACCAATGTCCTAGCTCATGACCGATAGAAAAGTTCTGCCTTTCCAGAGAAGATTTTTCATTAACTGTGATAATAGCCTTACTATCAACACCTATTATGCGAGCTTCGCAACCCGCTAATGGCTTTCGCTTTACCACCGCGTCTTTATAATAAGCGATAGCTTCGAGATCGATTTCACCAGGCTCAGTGATACCCAACTCATAATAGAGTTTGAATACCTCATTTTGAACGGTCTGACTCGTCATCCTTTACGACCCCCAGGCTGATCAAATCTTCCAGAATACTTTCAGCCTCTTCGTCACTGATTTCCTTGCCATCACGAAAGGCCACCGTTATCTGTGCCGGCACTTGCCCACTGAAAACGAGTTCAGTCAGTACCGCTCTGATGTCTTTTCCTGCGGCCTTAAAGTTGTCGATAATGGCGCTCGTTTTTGACTCAACAGCTTTACCTTTTTGAGAATGTGCTTTAGCGATTTTCAAACGAGCCTTGCGAAACTCAAGTGATGGGGCATCTACAAGCTGTCGAAATTCGCTTACCTCTGCCTCGACATTAATACCCATACTCTGCAATTCTGAGTCAATTTCAGCGTCACTTAACAGCAAAATATCATCAATGATAAAGTTGCTGAGATTTTCATGTGCTCTGCTCTTGCTCATTTCTTTGCTCCCTCGCTTTTCATCCTTGCAATCCCCCTCATTAACCTCTTACGCGTCGAGTCATACTTCACTTGATTGCCATTAAAGGTGCTTCCCACAATATCTTTGGCTTTTAGTCCATCAGTTATTGAGCGAAGAAGACTCAAAACATCAGCGTCATTCTCAAAAAATCTAAAAATGGCCATGACTTTTTCGCTAACGTCGGCAGCTTCTTGAGCCTCTAGCAACTCATCTTCTGGCGATAAGCTAAAAACTGAGATCTCACTCATGACTGAGTCAGACTCTTCGGTCACCACTTCTAATTGCCATGCTTTATTAGATGCCGAGGTCACAAGATCGTTTGCTATGCTCTTAATGACATGTGCAATGCCCGCAACCAACACAACGTCTTCAGGTATTTTTCGATGCCCTGCAATTATTCTTGTCAGGGCTTCGTTCATTAAGTCCCTTGGTTCAAGTTTCAAACAGTACGCATCCCGAAAACGATGACAAACTGCAATTAACCTTTTTATCTCGTCAGTCTTAAGTAGTTGATAGTTTTTTAAGAACGCATCAACAGATAAATATGAATATTCCTTTTTCACCTTCTCTTTCCTAATGACGCAAAAAAAATATTTTCAGGACAATGTCCAGAAAAAAAATTATCTCAGTCTTTATCTGATAAGCGCTGAGAGAAAAGAGCTCAGTGCTTATCAAGCGATAACAAATAACTTATATGAGGTCACCAGAATGTCAAAACGTTTTGAAGTTTTTTTGGGCACTAATAGTCAGTATTATTTCCGTCTGAAAGCGGCAAACAATGAAATCATCTTGGCAAGCGAAGGGTATACAACCAAAGCCAACTGCCTTAATGGGATTAATTCTGTTAAAGCTCACGCCCCATACGACGTGTATTACAGCAAAAAGATTGCCCGAAATAGTCAATACTTTTTCACCTTAAGCGCCTCCAACGGACAAGTCATTGGCGTTAGTGAAATGTATACCACTGAAGCAGCCAGGAATAACGGCATTGCCGCGGTAAAACGTGATGCAACGGATGCGCCTGTCGTCGATCTAACAACACACCGGGCTTTCAGTTAAGGCGTTATGTCTTAACTTGCTTCGGAGGTTATATGTCTGACATTTTTTCGAATTCCGTGCTTCAAACTTTTATTTTCTCTCCTCTGATGGGGGTGCTGTTTGGTGCACTTTTCGCGGGCTTGTCTGCCAAGCCCTCAGGCGCGGCGCCGCGGACTATCATCGAAACCCGTACTGTTTATATTGAACGGAGCACAAGGCAAAGGAAAAGCCAAAGCGATGGTGGTGAGATCTACGGCTTTGCCATTTTACTGTTCTTTGTAGCTTGGAAATATCTGCAATTTGCGCCGACCGTGCTTTACTACGTCGAATTGACCCTGGTTTCTATGCTGTCTTTTGGCTTGGCATGCTTTACCGTCTCAACGATTAAAGCGCACTACATTGATACTGATTGGGCTCTTCGCGTGGTACTCCCCACAGTGATACTTGGTCTTTGTCTTGTTATTTTGGCGAAAGCAAAACGTGTTATTACCCCGGATTTAATTGAGCTTGCCGGCAAAAGCAATGTCATCGAATTCTTTATGGGATTAACTCAGTACGGCCGCTTTTTTTCGGTCTTCCATATCCTTGGTTTATGTCTATTAATATTCATCGCAATCATTGGAACCCTCAGCCTTTTGCATTATCTCGCACTAATGAACCTGCGCAGTGACAGCCCTATTAGCGGCGTTTGGTCATTCATTACACGCGTTACATTCAGATTTTCTAGCAGATGGGTATATGTTTTGTCATTAATCTTGCTGGGAGTATCGATGTTTATGGTAGACGGCACGATTGCTCAATGGATAACGCCAGCGAAAGCGACGGGTAATTAAATAAATATGGGCTGGAAGCGCAACACTTCACTTAATCAGGGCGTGATGCCATCGAGGGCTTGTGGTTTAAAACTTTACCCTCACATCAAGTCTTTGGCTTACTAAACGGAACATGATATGCAAGATAACGACCGTAAAATCAAAATCCTGAGCCTGAATGGTGGTGGTGTTCGTGGATTATTTACCATAAGCGTCTTGGCTGAGATAGAGCGTATCATTGAAGATAAAACCGGGGAAACCAACATCAAAGTTGGCAATTACTTCGATCTCATCACTGGTACGTCAATTGGCGGCATTATGGCGCTTGGTCTTGCCTATGGCAAAAGTGCCCGTGAACTGGAGATGGTATTCAAAGAAAAGGCCTCGCTCATTTTCCCCAAACGAAGTCGTTATTTTTCATATTTAAAATTACCCTTTACAGCGCTTTACTCAAGCAAGCCACTGAGGGACACCGTGGTAGGCATGATTGGAGAGGCGGTTACGTTTAACGATTTAGAGCGTCGGGTAATGATCCCAGCCGTTAATTTATCCACCGGTAAGCCTCAATTTTTCAAGACACCACACAACCCACAGTTTAATAGAGATGGTCGTTTAAAACTGATTGATGCTGCAATGGCAACATCCGCAGCGCCGACTTACTTTTCTCCGCATTATTGCGCCGATCTGAGTTCATATTTTGCTGATGGTGGTTTGGTTGCGAACAACCCCAGCTTTATTGGGTTATTGGAAGTACTCTTAGATATGCGCACGGACTTTGCCGATGCAACAACGGAAGATATTCATATTCTCAATGTTGGCACATTAGGTGAAGAATATACCGTTAGTCCATCATCATTAGAGGCCAAAGACTCATGGTGGAAGGGGGGGTATCTTGGTCTTTGGGGTACGGGGAAACGTCTGGTATTAGCCACTATGGCGGCAAACCAAATTTTGCATCGGAACATGCTTATTAGAGAGCTTAAAACAAAGGAGCGCTCCGGCAATTACATTTACCTAGATGACGCAGTTCCAAATGAAGCCGCTTCTGATATTACCCTTGATAATGCCAGCGACAGCAGCTTAAAAAGCTTAGCGAGTCGTGGCCGACAACTCGCAACTGAGCAATTCACTAAAAACACCAATTTGCAGAATTTCTTTAAGCAGCCTGCAAAACCTTTTATCCGTAAATCACAATAAATCGCACGAGGAGTTGAGTGATGACCTGGAATTTTCATAATTACTATAGCAGTTCAGGCGATGGCCTCGTCGCAAAATTAAAACTTAACGATAATCAGCATCGTGGATTAGTAGAGCTCAGGGAAAAGGTCCGTGTTCGCATCAAAGATGTTTTTGAGGAAGCTAAATCAATAATCAAGGATTTAGAATTTATGTCCTTCTCGATTTTTGAGGTTAGACAGAAGCTACTGAGCACAAGGTTTAGATATTTGACGCCTGACGCACTACAAAAGGTTGCAGAGCTGATAAGTAATATGGATGAAAAGCAGCGTAAAGCCTTTCAGAAACTATCACCTCGCTTTTGGACTCAGGGCAGTTTCGCCTATGATACCCTTAATTTACCTTATCAAAAACCGCAGGAAATGGACATAGACGATGGTACTTACCTGCCCATGGAGATCTTTGATGAGCAGCCCGCAATTGGACATACCTTACTTTTCTTGCTGGTTGACGCCGCTTTGGAATCGTTGGTAGCAGAGCAGCAGGGATGGACTTTCGAGCCGAAGGATACATGTGGTCGCATTCGTATACCATCGATGAACGTACACATCGACGTGCCGATGTACGCGGTGCCAGAAGACAAGTTTTTGATAAACGAGGCAGTGTTAAAAGCACTACATTCAAATAACTATAGGGCTGAAGATGCTCTTTTTTCAACAACCAGTCCTCAGCGAGATTATTATTTAGATCCGAATAATGTTCACCTTGCTATCAGGGATGGAGAAGAAGCCTGGCGAAAAAGCGACCCCAAAACAGTTAAGAAATGGTTTGATGAGGCACATACCAGGGTGGGCCCTCACTTGCGAAAAATCTGCCGTATTCTTAAGGGATGGCGAGACGTACAATGGGTCGAAAAAGGACCGTCTTCTATATCTTTGATGGCTGCTATTGTCGATATTCTCGACACATACCCGACGAAGAGTGATGATTTAGATCATGCCATTAAGCTTGTCATCGCTCACCTACCAAGCAGGTTTTTAGCGGGTATTGAGAGCCCAGATGAGAGCGATAAGCACCTTTTGTTTCCGCATCAGCAAGATCATGGCCCACGTGAACAATTAGTAATTGCAAAACTTAGAGACTTACAGCAGGTATTATCTGAAGCTGAGTATGCAAATAGCAAGGCAGAGGCTTTGAGGACAATAAATAAAGCTTTTGGACAGCGCGTAACAAATACAGAACTCATCGTATTAAAGCAAGCTGCCCCTGCATTTTTACATGAGCCGCGCAAGGATCCAGCGCCGGCAACAATTAGTCAAACGATGAAAAGTGGTTAATAAGTTGCTTGTAGAATTACACAATCATCTGCTGTGTTTAGGCTTTAAAAGAACCCAGGTACGGCATATTCCTGCGGATTCGCCGATCCTGATGCTTAATAAGTCGTCAGGCTTTTATGTGAAGGTTTATAAAACTGATGGGGGGGATTTCAAGATTGCCCTCTGGTTTTCCGGTGACCCACATCTTCAGTTGCCCTTTGCGTATGTCATATCTCGACCAGAACAGTACTCGGGCAAATTGATACCTCACATAAACCACGGTTACTTCCTGTGTTACCTACAAACTTTAGAAGCTGATTGGAACCCAAATGATCTGGAAGGTACCTTACGAGTCGTCGATTTTCAGATCCAGCAAACACTCGATAATGCCGTGCAGCAAATAAACGCGGTGACGTTGGCAGATGTGGAGCTTGAAGGCGAGTTCGCAGCTTATTGGTCAGCAAGTGAGGCACTTTATCTCCTCACAGAAAAAAGCTCGGAACTAACCTGTCAGCTAACAAAACCAACTGATTCTGACGCATCTAGCACGTATCGCGAATGGCTCGTATCTGGCAAAAGCCAGGAGAGTGAAGTTAACCGCTGGATGGTACAGAGACAGCTAAGTTCAGCCAGTCATCCTATCGTTACCACTCGCGTGAAAGTCAGGCCAAATAAGCTTTCGGGTACCGATTGGCCACCAAGGACATTTAAGTCATTATTAGACTGGCTACTTTCTGTTGATAACAGCGCTTGGTCTCAAGTAATTAGTCACTTTGTAAATACACAAGTGAAAAGACGTGTCATTTTATTGGACGTCCACAACCACGCCACGATAGCCGCTTATATTCAACTCAATACGAATCATGTCTCACTTGAGCGATTTAAGAGAAAGCCGGGAAAAAAGAATAAGCCACTGAAATATAAGGACGTCTCGGCTCTCCTTGGCGCAAAGCAAAGTGTTGAGTTTTTTGTCAGACTGAGCGTTACCAGCGCTGATAGAGGAACAGTCTTAAGTCGAAATCGAAAGCGTCCTGAAATCGGTGATTTGGCTAAGCTACATATAGCGTTAATTGGCTGCGGTACTATAGGTGGCAATCTGGCGCCATTATTAGTCCGTGCGGGTGCCGGCTGCGGTTCGGGCAGACTAGATCTCTTTGACGCCGATTCGTATATGCCCCATAACTTTAATCGTCATACTCTCAGTGCTGAATACTTTGGTCACAATAAAGCTGTCAGTTTAAAAGAGGTTTTACAGCGTTCCATTCACTTAGACGCTAAGATCCAGGCTAAAAATGATTACTTTTCCATCACACCTGAGGCACTCTCGACATACGATATCGTGATTGATGCCACAGGTCGTCCACCTGTATCCAAACGATTGGCTTATGTTGTCCGCCAGTTGGATCCTGTGCAGAGGCCTACTGTTATACATGGTTATAATGATGGTAATGGTCGAGTTGCCAAGGTGTTTGTTGATGACGGAAATGCATGTTACGAATGTCTGCATGCGGACCCGGCCTTTTACAAAAATGGCATTGATTTGAGATTTTCCGGAATTGATCTGTTATCCGAAAAGCGCCTGAGCTGTGGCAGCACCTTTGTTCCATATGACGCTTCAGTTAGCGTCATTTCGGCTGCGCTCATGCAAGACGCTGTGATTCAGACCCTAGAAGAAAAGAGGTTATGGACATATAACGAGGTTAGAGTGGATGGTGAGCGCTCTCGACGCCCTTTAACTTTAAAGGTATCTGCTAACTGTAGGATCTGTCATGGACAGGACTGAAATTACATACACGGATGACAATGGCCACTTGGTTGTCATTATGCCAGGCGTTGTGGAGAGACTCCTATCTTATCGGCAAATATCCCCTGTCAGTCTTGAGGCTGCCGGAGTCTTGATAGGTGAAAGGCGAGAAAATCACGTAGTAATTCATGCGATTTCTGAACCTGGCCCGGGAGACGTTCGAGCACGATTTACTGTCATACGGAAAGGGCCCCACCACCAAGCGCTGGTTAATAAGCTTCACCATACTTCGGGCGGAACAATGAATTATTTGGGCGAGTGGCATACTCACCCTGAGCGATTTCCATCCCCTTCAAATACTGATAAATCAAGTTGGCAAAAGGACATAGCGTCTGCAGAACCGATGGTCTTAATCATTGTTGGGCAATCTGCCATGTGGTGCGGGAAGAAGGTTGGCCACACTACAATGTCCTTTGCAACACAATGGTTTTACGATTTCTAACACTTCTTATGCGCCATATGTATACGGTAAAATCGTTCATTGTTATTTTACTTACACGCTGAGTTACGAAACGACGAGGTGGTAGAGACTGATAATAATCACTGAAATCAGAACAAGCAGACTTCTGCGGTGTTGATAGTGAATTTATATCAACTGACTTTTCGGTATCGGTGTCAAAATCGAGGAACTCTGAAAAAAATCCAACTCGCCCAGAACCAGCACCTAAGTTTGCTCGTGATGAATAGAAATTACGCTCAACGTTGCTCGTGTTGCCCGCGACGATAAAATAGCGGAAAACGTGTTGAGGGACATCGTTTCTAAGTACTTCAAGTCTCAGCAAATCATCAACTACACGTTGTTTATCAAAAGTCTTTTCACCTACCCATTTCAACTCGAAGGCAGCTGTAAGTCGATTTGTATCCCGACTGAAAAGACAAAAGTCTATTTGACGGGGTCTGCCTCGTTTACCTGCTGTATTTAGGTTCGGATGGTCAACCTCAGAACCTAAAATACCAGAGTGGTGATGTAGTAAATACTCCCCTATTGGCTGACTTAGGTAGTGTTCAGACATCAGTGTATTTCGTCCACAAAGGCTTTGAAAACAAAGCCAATGTAGTACGGCAGAACCCAGATCTTTAGCACGTTTATTGTCCATAACATTCACTCGTAAGGATTCTTGAAACCGCAAAAATTCAGCATGACACTGCTATTCCTAAGAGTAGCAGTGCCTCACATTATCAAACCTTTTTATGTAAATTATGTTTAAGCAATATTGATCTGATAGTCAAAAGGCTCTTTGTCGGCTTTATATAAGCTAAGCGTCTTACCTATCAACTCGCCATCTTTAATATAAGGTAATGCTTGCCCCCAGTGTAATCCTGTTGTGTAGTTGCTTTGGTTTGATTCCCATGATGGTTTATGGCTTATATCTAATTTAAAAATACCAATAACTTTTCCATTAATCACCAAGTTGAAACTAGCGCTGGCCATTTCTTTTCCTTGGGTTTTAATCCAGCTTAGTTGAGAAAAGACGACATTCCTGAAATATGTTGTCTGATCAATCTGATTGTTAGCTTGAGTTAAGCGTAGAACTCCAGAAGGATTGCTGGCCTCAAGTAATTGTAAATCTCCGGGAGGAAGATTTTCCTTTCGCCATACGTGTTGAATTGACATATCGAGCATATTCTCCTTTTTGATCAATAGGAAACGACAATCCTAATGCCTAATACGCTAATTTCCAAGCGTTATCAGTTTGTAATTGAGAGTCCTGATGTATCTGAATGGCAACATTTTTCATGTAGTCGTCTGCGATCAACAATTTAACTGGAGAATGTAGTCATTTACATGGGATGCGCACTAATGCAAACTGAGATAAGTCCTCGAAACATAAACTGTTCATGGCATAAATCATACATAGGGAGATAATGTGGCACAGATTAAAATATTATTACAGGGTCTGTTAGATAACCACGATCATGAAACCGCCGTCAAAAACCTACTTACAACTAAAAATGCCAGCAAGTTTATAATCAGTGTGGCTTTTGCTAGAGCTCGTGGTGTCCGTCAGTTGCAAGCGGAATTATCCGCCGTAAATAGCAAAATAGCTATGTTTATTGGTATTGCCAACGGCGTTACGTCAGTTCAAGCAATATCAGAGCTACTTCATATTGGCATTAGTCCTGTTTTGATTGATATGGGGACCAACAAAAGAATTTATCACCCTAAAGTATACGCTTGCATTGGAGAGGATACTGCTCAAGTCATCATGGGTAGCGCAAACCTGACATATTCGGGGTTGAATGAAAATGTTGAAGCGAGTACGGTATTGACACTGGATAAATCCGACGCGCAAGACTTAGCGTTTTTTACGAGTCTCGAATCAACCTTAGATAGCTTAAATACAAACTATCCGCACAATGTCTTTAAAATAAATAACCAATCTGACTTAAAACTTTTGCTCGATGAAGGTCGATTGGAAGATGAATCAATCAAACGCGCTGCGGTTGTTACGGGGCACCGTAACCCAGCTGTTACCCCGCGTGTAATACCTAATTTCCCCATTAAACGTCGTATTGTTCGAACTACATCAGCTCCTGTTGTTCCAAGTCACCCAGTCGTCAGCGCAATGGGCTTAGTTTGGAGGAGCAAAGAGCTAACAGAAAGAGATCTAAGTATCCCGTCTGGAAGCAATACAAACGCAACGGGTTCTATGTACTTGAAAAAAGGATTGATTGATGGCATCGACCAACGCCATTACTTTCGAGATAGTGTTTTCAATGGCCTAACTTGGCGGCCTGACAACTCACCAAGTAAAAAGCATTTACATCGTGCAGTTGCCAATTTTGATATTGTGATTGATGGTATTTCAATGGGGGTGTTTGCATTAAAAATAACGCATAACACCAACACAAACTCAACAACCTACAAGCAGAATAATGCTATGACTCAAATTCACTGGGGGCCGGCAAGCAATCTTGTGGGTCGTCGTGATCTGCTTGGAAAATTTCTTACTATTTACCATATTGGTGCCGACAATTATCAGATAGAAATCAATTAGTTGATTGAAATTTCTACTTAAGGTGTTCCAAAGAGAGGTGTATCTTATTTAAGATAACACCTCTCTTACAGCTATTTGCGTTGACGTCGGTTCTTGAGTCCAAGCCAAATACTTACCAGTCTGGAAACCTCATCACGATTAAGGCCTATCGCCCCTAAAATTAAGGCACCGTGTTCCAATAACACTTCCTCTACAGGCATTGTCCTTATCATCTCGTCCAGCCTCTGAAGATCTACACCAATATTTGTTGGTACAGGGATAGATAAATTCTCGATCTCTGATGGCACAAGCTCAAGCACTCCACCACCATAATAGCGTCCGCTCAGCTCGGCCGTGATAGCTGTCAACGGGTTAATGAAGCAATAGACAAGTAAATCCTCATCAAGGCCATTTTTTGTTCTAATACGGTATGCAGTGTCAGTCGTGTATGCACCAATCTGATTTGATATTAGCCTGGGCGTGTCGTGACTCCGTTTAAGCATTCCAATTCGGGTCGAATAGACAGACGGCACTTTATACCAAGGGGAGCGTATGCCACATTTATAGCGCGTATGAAGACTTTCCTGCTCGCCCAAGTCAATATAATCCTGAACGTTCTTAGGATATGTCGATATAGCTTGATCAAGATAAAGGAAATTGGATGGATTCCCTTTCTCCTTGTTGCTTTGATGTTGAGCGTCATCATAAATAACGCCCTTGCAGTGCTCACTTCTACCAAACATCGGATGCACATAGGGGGTTAAACCGTGCCTAGAAACTGTTTCATCATCAACTAAGAAAAATTTATTAGCTCCAGTTACAATCCCAACATCAACATCAGCAATTGCTTTAAAGTTATGAACCTCTTTTCTCTTTAACAAAGAAGTAATAAAACGCAAATCATCTAGGTTCAGAAGCGCCTTAGTCCACTTTCCTTTAACCGTCTCGCCGTTGATGCCAACCGTTTCATTAAAGATTTTCTCTGGAGGAGTCTTAAGGAACTCCTGCCCGCGAACACTTAGTATTCCAACCCCCTCTGTTGGATCTTGGGTATCAGATTTTTTTTCTGCAAGAATGATCACAGCCCCCTGAAGAGTGCCTTCAAACCAAATTTCCTGAGGATCAATAATAACCACTTTTCTACATTGCAGCCCCAGGAAAGTTCTCAAAGACTGCGCGTGCAAAACGTGAATAATTTCAGATGGTATTACCATACCCATACGGCCATTTGGCTTGAGTAACGCAACACAGGCCAGTAAAAACGGGACCCAAGCGTTGGTATGTTTCGTGAATTTCAGACCTAGAGTTTTAAATACATTCTCAGTGTTCTTCTGGAACTCTGGCTCAAGGAATTGATAACGAATAAAGGGTGGATTTCCCAGGACCCCATCAAATAGAGGAGCTGCATTAATTAATGCTGGATTTGCCCACGCCAAAAAGTCTCCCTCAATAATCTTTGCATTGCTTAACTCTAACTCATTGCAGAGCCTTCTAGACTTTTCAACTTCGCTGTCAAAAAGTTCGTATGCAAGAATATTAACATCCTTATTCTTGGATGCTTTAGCTATGCTTCTCAGAAAAACTCCGTCCCCACAACTCGGTTCAACCAAGGATTCTGGATTTTTTTCACAAACCCAACGAGTGACAAAATCTGCCAACGCTTGGGGTGTGTAGTATCCTCCCCTTAACTTTTGTGACGTCTGGTCTGCTTTAAACTTCATTAGCGTTTTTTCCTAGTCGATCAAAGACAGTATGCCTATTCGCTTCAACATATTCTGTAGCTTTTTCGATGAACCAATCTTTCAAAGTTAGCTGTTCCAAAGCCAACAGAGCGTATAGCTGTTTTTTAAGAATTGGATCAATCTCCAAAACAACTCTTCCAGAATTGCCTCTCGCCATCACGGTCCGCCTTAATGCTATATATGTATTAAATATAACACATATAATATCATACTTAAAATATATATGGCCTATGTAACATAGATTACTTATAGTCTATGTATTGCATTCACTGTAGGACGATTAACGGTGTTTCAGTGGGATGCTTAGAACGGAAGCTGAGCGCAACAAATTAATAAGTGTTTTCTAAAGGGTTACTTACGAAATATCTAGCAATGCTGGATATTGGAGACTTTTGAAATTTTACTCTGTTGACACATAGCAGCACGGCGGTGACAGCATAGTCTTCACCGGCTCATACTGCTTTCGATGTCAGTGAAGTTCTATGACGCATTATATTTACCGCACATCATGAAATCGTTGCTAGAGCTTTATTGAGGGTGACTCGACTGACTCCAAAATGCTGCGCGACATTGATTTTTGTGATTTTTGGATCTAAAAGCATAGCCGCCGCCTTCTGGATATCAGACTGGCTCATGGAGGGTTTGCGCCCCCCCTTGCGTCCTCTTGCTCTGGCAGCAGCTAAGCCGGCAAGCGTTCGTTCCCGGATAAGGTTGTGTTCAAACTCAGCCAAGGCGCCAAATATGTGAAACACTAACTTGCCGCCGGCGGTGGTGGTGTCGATAGCCTCGGTAATGGAGCGAAAGCCGACTTGTTTTGATTCAAGCTCAGTAATGAGCTCAACCAAGTCTTTAAGTGAGCGCGCCAGGCGGTCGAGTTTCCAAACAACCAGTACATCACCTTTACGAAGCATCCGCAGGCAGTTTTGCAATTCGGGCCGCTCTCTTTGCTTACCGGTGATCTTCTCACTGAAAATTTCCTCGCAGCCTGCCGCTTTCAAAGCATCGCTCTGGAGATCAAGAGATTGGTCTTGGGTACTCACCCGAGCATAACCAACAATCATCGCACACCTCTGATAACCGACTCACCATTAGGATTCTAGCTCAAATGCATAGAAAAGGTACCTAACCTTTACATAGATTTCTTTACAGAATTTATTTACACATTTTGTGGTTGGTTTGGTTTGATATGGACGCCGGTCGGGAATGTAAAGAAAACGACCGTTATTTTTGCTCTGACTGAAATAAAATCCATCTTGTTGGCTTGGGTTTTGAGAGGAAGAATTCTACTGTCGTATAAGGAATTAAGTATCAAGCTTGACGGCCTTTTCTATTAAAAGAAATTTTCTACTGCAAATTCATATAAATTTACTTGGTAAAACCCAACATCTTTCATTTGCCCAAACATCACGCTCATACATTTATCTGGCGACAGGCAATTGCAGCTAATTGGTTGCCAAAGTTTATGGCTCGTTATCAAGTTATACCAGCTTAGATTTTCAGCATCCCGCTCCCTATAAAACCAGACCTGGACTACCTCGCTGGAGGCGACATTGGGCATGCGTAACATGGCCCGTTAGGGCGGAGAGCAAAGTGCCTGCAGTCAATCCTATATTGGACACCAAATCGTCGTAGTTAGCACCGAGCAGTCAAATGCTCCCGACTTAGCCCGCCATACTACTGCTTTGCTTTGGTTGCTCTTATCACGTCTGGCCGGCCTAAGTGATTGTTGTTAACATGATACAGATAGTATGCTAAACGACTTCACCTCAAGAGTGACTATTTTATTTAGCTGTGCCTTTAGTTAAAACTGGTCCTGTAGGCTAATACATCGGCAGATTCGGACCAGAGTTAGAGTGGGTGGAGGAGAGGAGTAATTAGCTCCCATCCTTTTTTATGTTAGGTGTATTGCCATTATTTCAATGTAGAATTAGTGCTTCTTATTATTTTTTTATAATTAGTATAAAGCAAACCACTTGAGATAAAGAACCATAAAACGCCTACAAACATTGTTTGCAACTCAAAATTCATAGCTTTTTTCAATGCAAAGTAATTAAATATTGAATATGCTATTGTTATGATCGTTATTTTAAATCCTATCCAGAATTTCAATGAGCCCAAACTCATAGCAACAGGGCTATCTTTACCCAGCAACCAATATGTCACAAGACAATATAGTGCTATAACCATCAAGAGACCGTTTTTGTCACTTCTGGCCGCGAAAACTGCACACGAAAATAATAGGGTTGATATCAAAAAAAATATAAATCTCATATTTATCCTATAAGGTCCTGAAAAAACATCCGGTATAAGCACCTGCTTCCCATGCCGTACCAAATATTGTGGCCAAACCACTTACTTTTCCAAAAGCTTTTAATCCTGTTTGAGCTGCCACATTTTTTCTGTATGAGCGATTTGGATGCTCAATATTATTTATGGTTTGGCCTGGGTTCCAACCTTGTGAGTTAACGTTATTTTGTCTAACTGATACACCTTCGTTATAGAATAATGATGATACCCACCCAACAGCTGTAGCGGGAAATTCTCCATTAAATGTATCTTTAAACCCTATTAGGCTAGTAGCCGAAATTACACCTTTTGTCTCAGTTTTACCTAAAAAATTTTTAACACAATCTTCAACACTTATCTCATTATCACATAAACCTAGAGGGTCAACATTATTTGCAGGATTACCCCCAACATACCCATAAGTATTCAATCCGCCCGCTAACCCTATCGGGTCGCTTTGCAAGTAGCGGCCGATGGAGGCGTCATAATAGCGATGCCAGTTGTACCATAAGCCAGATTCTGTATCGTAGTACTGGCCAGGAAAGCCCAGATGGTAACCCCCAATGCTGTTGGTTGTGACTATCCGGTCAAACGCCAGGTTATGCGCACGCCATACTACGGCTTTGCTGGCATTGGTAATGGCCTCTGCCCGCCCTAAATGGTCGTTATGCACGTAGTGCAAGGTACTACCCCGAATTACGCCGACTACCTGCCCCTCAAAGCGGATATAAATACTGTTCAGCACATTACTGCCGCTTGCAGTTTCTGCAACCAACTGACCATCAGCACCATACAGATAGCGGAAGGTACCTTCAGCACCGCTTTTGTAGGCCCGCTGATTGTAGCCATTGGTAAGATAGTTCGTAGTAGTGGTATTTCTTTTAAGGCTGGTTACATGGCCTAATCCGTTGTATGTCAACGTTAAAGCTGCACCATCTGCTGCCGTTAATTGCTTTATATTACCCCGACCATCGTAAGTAAAACTCCGCGCTAACCCCGTCTTAGTTGTACTTGTTAACCGGTTGCTGCTACTGGCTGTAGTATGGCTGGAAACCACCCCTGCCAGCGTGGTCTGGGTGCGATTGCTGTTGTCGTCATACAACCAGGATTCAGACCGGACGGTCGCATTGGCACTGCGTAAACGTGATAAGTTGTCATATCCATATGTTTGGCTTGCAGCGGAGTTACTAAGATTGTTAATAGCCGTTATTTCATCAACCGTATTGTAGCTATAGGTTAAATCCTGAATGGCTCCGGTGGTGATTTTGTGTATCCGCCCATCATTGTCGATACTGCGGTTATGCCACAAGCCGTTACCATAGCCATAACCGGTACTTTGACCAAAAGGTACATAATCCATCTGGCTAATTACTGTTGACCAGGTGCCATTTATACCCGCTTCAATCTTGTTAAGTCGGTCAGCTGCATCATAGCTGTAACGAATGCTTCTACTACCCGGATAATCAACTTGACTTAAACGACTATGGGCATCGAACTGATTTACCACCGTAAAACTGCTGCCTTGTATTATGGTGGTAGTATGAGTAACCTGCCCTGCTGAATTGTACTGATACACAGTGCTTCCGCTTGGATCATCGATACGGCATAAGCGACCAATACCATAGGTACAAGTGTCATAAGTGTAAGTGATGGTTCCGCTTACGCTATTAACCTGCTCAACTCGGCCAATATCATCATAGACATAATAAGTACTGGTGTTATCTGGGTGGATTATCTGGCTAAGTTGTTCGAGCTCATAATTATAGGTAGTTGTACCAGTATCTGGGCTTACTTGCGTTAACCGTTCACCAAAAACATTGTATGTATATTGGGTAACCTTCGCTCTGGCGTCAGTTACTTTAATTAAATTGCCAAATACATCGTAATCATATCTAACAACATTATTATCGGGTCTAGTCGCAGTTTTTAACCTGTTTGAGCTGTCGTAGGTATAGGTTGTTTTTCTACCTAATACATCCGTGACAGTTTTAACATTGAGGTTACCATCATAGGTATAGGTTAACTTCTGGCCATTATTACCCGGTACATTATTCAGTAGGCCAAGATTGTCGTACACGTTATTTTTTGTGTAATGAATATTATGACTCGCTATATTTACGAATGTGAGCCCGCCACCTGGCCTAGGGCCTCCGTCATTTACAGCTTGCCGCGTGACGATTTCAGTTTCAGCCTTTACCTGAGTGATATTACTTAGCTTATCCAAATAGAAATGCAAGTAATCTTCGTCAGCCACTATCTGAATTTGGCCATTAGCATGAGTACTTGGCAGCCTTTGCTGGATTAAACGACCCGCTGCATCATAATAATATTTTATGTACGCACCAGAGCTTGCCGTAACAAGCTCTGGCTTGCCAAACCGGTTGTAAATTGTCGAAGTAACTTGCACACCAGAGTCAAAAAATTTTGAAGCAGTTGTTATATTTCCTCTGCTGTCATACTGAAATTCGGTTTTAACATTATTAGCATCAATGTGGTAACCAGCAAGCCCCCTTAAATCATAATCGCCAAAGGTTTGCTTGTGGCCCAAGTTATTAGTAATTTCTTGGATATTACCGTTATTATCGAAAAGTGTTGTTATTTCATCACTGTTACCTGGTAACGGACCATCAACACTCATGCTGATTAACTTATTTCCTGAAACAACATAGCTGTACTCACTAGTACGTTCTTCATACGTTAAGCCATTTTCAGGATACTGGATCTGCGTTACTGTTTTTACCCGCTGCTTAGCAGCATGATTGTTGGCATAGTAAGTATAGTTAGTTTTACTGAGTAACTTGCTACCCGAATCGGCTGCACAAAACGTACCTGCGACACAGCTACTCGGGGCACTGTGATACCAGGTAATACTTTCAATTTGGTTGTCAGGGGTATGCGTGTAATGAATAAGCACATTATCTTTGGTGACTTCTGATAATTTCTGACCTGCACTGTTAAAAGCTAACTTGGTTGAGTTACCATTCCAGTCCGTTTGAGAAATCTGATGCCCTTGTAAGCTGTATGATGCAAGCGCAATTGCTGCAGTGCAAGATGCCGACGCTGGACGGTTAGTGCTTGTCAAACGTTTACGGCCAAGCGAATCTGTAAAATTAAATACCGTGCTCGCTCCAAGAGCATTAGTTTCTGTAGTTGCGGTTGATGTGTACATAAAGGTTGATTCATTTACCCCTCCTACTAAGCTACTTTTTGATACTTTAGAACTAGAATTATAAGAATTAACTGAATAGCGAGCTCCTCCTATCGACACTCCTGTAATTAAGTTGGGGAAAGTCGAATCTTCATAGTGGTATTTCAGCGAATACTTTGCTTCAGGATAGGTTACTTCACTTAACCTGCCATTACTGAGATAGGTATAAACATAGCTTTCATTCGCAGGAGTCGTTATTTTTGAGATATATGAGCCATTCCAAGTAAAGCGGAGTGATTTATTGTAGTCATCTGTGATACTAGATAATTTATCACCGGAATAATCGTATCGAAGCTTCTGTCCGTATCTATTAGATCTTTCTGTTAGTAAGCTAGTCTGTGAATAGTCACTCACTGCTGTGTAATGCTCAACCGAACTATCATCTCCGTACCTAGTCCAGGTTCCATTTTCATTCCTAATCGCATAGCCAATGGTTTCTGGTTTATTATCCTCCCAGCGATTATTGCTGTCATTCCAAAAATAGGTATAACTCTTACCTTGAATCTGAAATATTATACTAACCAGTTCTCCGACTTTGCTACAGAGCTTAGTCGGTGGACAGTTCAAGGGGGTGCCTGCCCTAAAAATTCTAAACGTCAATTTGTTTTCAAAATTAGCAGACCATCCCATACCAAAGTTGCCAAGCCCCATCGCTGAGTTGTAAACGCGAGTCACTGAAAAGGGAGACCGACCTAGCGACGGTATGTCATTATGCGTAAAAGTTTTAGCGCCAGATGAATAGATTACCGGGTTGTCAGATGATGGGTTATTTTCGCAGTCTGCTTCCTTATCATCGTCATCACTGGTTGACTCAACATACGAGTTATCATTTAACCCTGCAGCCAACAACTCGTTATTCCATTGTTCTTGTAATAAATTAAGCGCGTAGAAGTTATTCGGTAACGGTTCCAAAGGCGTTCCGATTACCAAAATATGCTCCACCTCTTGTGACTCAGCAGCCGAGAGGAGATGCGTATAAAAAAACAAAAACAACAAAACATAAAATTTCATATTTTTGCACTCACGAATTAACATTTATATACAATGACTGCTTTTTTATTTATGTCAACTTAAATTTTGTAAATTTCAAGTCTAAAGGTGGGGCTTTATAATCTGGTAAAGAATGTAAAAATTTATCTTAATATTTAACATAACAAATTGAATACTCTACTAGGCTGTCATCAGATACTGGGTTTTGCGCGGGGAGGGAGCAGTTTATGGATGCCTATATTTCTACAGAGAAAGTTTCCGAATTAGAAACACCAACTAAAGCGGCTAACGCTATTTAGCCTTGATTTGTCATGGTGTTTATAATGCTTTGTGTCGTTATCGCAGGCATGAGAGGAATTATATAAACTTCGGTTGAAGCGATCAGATGCACGCCTTATCTTTTTCCCTCGAATTCAAATGGCGAATCGTTTTTTGGGGGGCTCTTTCTGGTCAATGCGCGGACCGTGGAACACAAACTCTCTTTGATATGGCGTTTGCCTTTGCTAATAAACATATCTAATTTGATCTATATGTGTCTAGTAAAGTCTAGTGTTGAAAAACTGAGTAATTGACCGAAACTTGCGACTTGGATAGTTGTCAGTTATGAGACTGAGATAAGGTCATTCTGATATTTTATCCGTGCATGTCCAAAGAGCCCAGCAGCGGAACTGTAGGGCTCTTTAAGCAGCAATTATTGGCATGCCTCCGGCACACTCATGAGCTCTGATGTAGACAGCTGAATCGGCAACTCACATTGTCCACTAGCGTCACATTTTAGAACAAACGCCCTACGGTTATCGAACACTGCTTTGTTTAATACAAACCGAGTGGTCTCGAATTGGCCGACTAAACCGGTGCGGTCGGCTATGGTTTGCCCATCCAACAGTGCATGCACTTCAATGTGTTCGTTTTCAGCTAATCCAGGAATTGTTAACAGCTCAATCACAGCCTGGTCGCATAATGATTGGCCTTTTGGCAGATTATCTATCATCCATTGCTGACGACAAGCGGGCACAGCGTTTAGCGACAGTGTTAAACTGTCCAGTTTCCCATCTTGCATCTTCTGTGCATTCTCGTAGAGTTTCGCCGCATCAAGCACGCCGTATGCACATCCTAATGTTTCACAGCGGGCGCCTTCAGCCCAACGACTGACAGAGGAAATCGGGATCAACGTCTGCCATTGATACGGTGTAAAGGCAAAGTCCTTACTTGCGTTTAAAATCATGCCCGCCACTAACGGAGAGGCAACGCTTGTTCCTTCCCAATAACCGATGCGATTCTCACTACGCAAGCCCAGCACTTCTTGACCCACCGCCATAACATCCAGTTCATCACCGTAATTGCTGAACATGGCAATGTCTGCCGCTCTGCTTTTGTCTGTTGCAGCCCCGACAGTGATCACATTGTCACACTTTGCCGGAATATACTGCGAAGAATCATCTGCCTGGTTACCCGCTGCGACAACAACCGTGAAACCCTTTGCAGTAACATTATTAATTGCCGACTGCAGGTATAAAGGGCAATCGATTTCGCCAATTTTGCCGCCAAGACTCATGTTAACTACACCCGGATCACCATTAAAATCCGGGAAACCGTCTACAGACTGACCACTTAGCCAATTCAATGCAGATGCCGCATCTGACATAAAGCCTGAGCCACAGTGCATAACACGCAAAGGATGAATAACCACGCCACCTGTCGTGCCTGTTACACCGATCCCGTTGTTGATTTTCGCACCAATCACACTGGCAACACCTAAACCATGCATGTTGTTACAGGTTGCACCCTCGGGGATAAATTCCAACTCTAAAAAGCCAGGGCCAGGTTTAGAGAACGGTTGACTGTTCTCAAAATTGAAGCCAGCAGCGTAATCGAGATCATCCGACAAATGGAAACCATTATCTAATACATAAGCGTGCACGACATTAGCTGGGTTTTTCAACATTGACCATTGCGTCAAAACCGAAGAGCCCGTCGGGTTGTCGACACTGTTCGGTTGGAAGTAATACTGCTCATCAAAATATTCTTCGTCTGGATCTGTTTCATTCCAGCTTTGCGTACTGATGGCCACGTCTGGCTCAACAGCAGTATAAAAACCAGTTTGTGACAACAGGTTTATCGCTTGCGAGACACTGAGCTCAGCCGGCACCGTAATCGCCTGGCTGGTAAAAGTATATTTTTGCAATCCAGCCTGATGTATAGCTGACGCATTGCTACTATTAGCAGGTACAGGCACGCACCAAGCCGAACCATTATCTAAAGTTAAACAGTGTTCGTTGCTTTGACGCTGAACGCTCTGTGTTGTTACCTGTTCAGTTGACAGTGGATAACTCACCACTACGCGCTGCAAGCCCTCCTTTACTGTTTGAGCCTGAGCTAATGTCGTCATACTGCACGCAATAGCGAACAAGGTGATATTGATATGTTTCATGTAAAACTCCTTATTCGTCATCATAAATTGCAGCCGGTGTTGGATAGCAAGCCATCCAAGTAGACAACATTGTCACTAAACACCCATTCGCTATCTTGCACAGCACCCAACTGGGTATTACCGATAAGGAGAGATACCGTGCCAAGCTCAGCATTAATATAAAATTCGTTAACAGAGACAGGCGCCATCCCTTCAGTTGAGAGTATGCTGAGATAGGTATTAATATCTTGCTTGTAGTTGGCGGCGTAGCTATTGAGGCGCGTCAAAACATCGTCGAACTGTGCTTGTAACGCGGTATCGCTATTTTGCCCCGCGAGATAGGAGGTTAATTGGACAGATAACAGTTCAAGAGCGCTGGCTAATGCAACCTCAAGCCCCGTGTTTTGTGTACTCCGAGTGTTTAACGATGTGTTGCTGCCTAAAACAAGTGCCACATCTTTCAGAGATGTCATCAGACGCTTTTCTTCACTAAGACTCAGTAGGCGCTCATTGTTATCTTTCAGTGTCTGAATGGTGGCCAGTTGATTCGTAAAGGAGTTATTGGTGATCTTGATGCTTAATGAGCCGCTAACTTGTCTTGTCGCATTTGCACCATCTTGAGCGGTCCAGTCAATCTTCACATTTACATCACGATCAGTCTCTGACGCGGTATAGCGATAAGTGGTTTCGCTAAGCTTCGTTAACGCCAGTGCGCTACCACCTGATGACACCGTGAGGTTACTGGTCATCGCACCTATGGCGTAGCGTGATGTTATCTCAAACTCTCCACTGCTGCCTTCGGCAAGACTGTCTGATAAACCACTGATACTGGCTTCAAACGGCCGGATCACAAAACTGGCCTGTACTGAGCAGTTTGCATTTACTGCACCGGTACGGTAAGTATTACCATCTAAAGAGCCGGCACAGCCAGTAACACTTTGCACGGTATAGTTTGTGTCAGGTTGGACAGTGAACGTAACCGTACTGCCCTTGTTAACGTTCTGTGACGCGGGAGTAATGCTACCACCAGTACCCGCGGTTGCAGTCACGGTAACTTGGCTATCACCACCGCCGCCACATGCAGCGAGTAGTGCGCTTAGACAACTAATTAAAATAACCCTTTTTCTTTTGCCGGATGTGGCTTTTTTATACATAAATATTCTCCAAGTGTTGAGTAAATCTAAATTCAAGATGCTTCAAGCACATCGCGCTTTTGAGTACGCTGCTTGACAGCAACGCTCGTTGCCTCGTTAAACAGTCGCTTGATATCTCCTTGAATGAAAGCCGCATGGATATTGCGCACGATAACGCTGGCAATCATGCCTGCAGCAAATACGAAAAGACCTGTGATAAATCCTTCGATATACCAGCCCATCCCCCCTGCGATGAATGCCAGCAATATTGTTAGAACGCATGGCGCCGCATTGCGGGCGAAATTGCGTGCGGCCGGTTTGTCGTCAAAGCGTGCTATATCACCCGTGCTGTAATTGAGATAACCGACATAATCTGAATTGCCATCACCGTCATGCACTATCACCATGGCTATCGCATGCCCCGCCCTTGCATCGACTGCGACATTCCCCAGCGTGATCTTCTCCTCTTTGCCGTCTGGGGTTTTTAACCAAAACTCCTGTATGGTGATCTGTACTGACTCAATCTTGGTGGGGCTATCTCGGGTGCCATTGCCCGTTGAATAGATGTGTGTTTTGGAATGCTTACTACCTTCGAGATACGTGCCCTCAAGTAAGCTTACGGTTAATTCCATCGTGTTCTCCTGCCAGTGTTGTTAAATCAAAAAATCATCCAAATAAGCAAAAACACACCGACTGTGACGACGGCGACTTTTACTTTCATGTCCTTGGGATCTCGCTGATATGCAGCTTTAAGCCGGTTTAGATATTGCTGAAATTGGCTTGGGTAATTGGTCTCATTAAGGTGTTGCTTGATCTGTGAGGACGCCTGTGCGAATTTCGTATCTAACTGATGGGTTTGCGCGAACGCTTTAGCACTTTGCAGTCCAGACGCACTTTTCTCTTGCAGTCGACTCATATCACCCAATTGCGCCCACACAGCAGAGGCTGGCAATGGATTAGGCTGGTAGCTCCAGGTATATACCGCAATACACACCAGACTTATCAAGTTAACTGTCAGCGCGGCGAGCAACCAAGGCGAGAAAATATCAAACACATCATTAAAACGCTTAAGTTCGGCAAAGTAAGGGCGCAGCGCGAAAAGCTCGGTTAAGTACATTATGCCGATGAGGTAAAAAACGGCAGATATAATTAATGCCGGTATGCGATTCAACGCCAGGCCATAGGCCAATATCCCGCTTATCGAAAGCAACCAAACAAGCAATACTGACGAGTCTTCTTCAGCGAATAGAGACTCAGGTGTCGCGATGTCTATTAACTGGAAAGTAATGGCAAAGACCAGCAGGCTAGCCAACATACGCTTGTTCATCATAATTGATAGGTTAACGGGGTTGTCGCGGAAGTATGTTGTGACTTTAGGGTAGAGCAACACTAATAGAAGGCTGATCAGCAGGGGATGCACGCCTGGTAGCTGAAAATACACTATCAATACGACCAGCACTGCGGTGAGCGCAATGGTGGTTACAACCGTCATTACGCTTGGTATCTGGCTTTGCTTTCGGTAAATACATACTCCTTTGAAAACTGCTAACCCAAGCAGATATAAGTTAATCAGTCCTCCAAAAATTTCGTGGTATACAAACAGCATAGCAATCACGCTCAAGACGCCTGCGACTTTGCGCGGTAATGTCAGAAAAAGGATCACTGCAAGACAAAGCAGCTGAGGAATATTCGTCGTTAGAACCATGTAAAACATCCTGTTTAAGTTTGGGTGGGTTTTATGCCTTAAAAAACCACTTGGTGGGTGAAGTGTTACTGCGTCAAGCTACCATTTCCTGCACTTCACGTACCTGTAAAAGATACACTAAAAGGCATAATATTTTCGAATTTCGATAATATTGATCAAACGGATATGTTTTTCAACCATGAAGAGCATATTCAACGAACGTTATCGTCGACTCGTAGGGTGGATGATTGCGGAAAGAAAATTTAAAAAAATCACTCAGCTGGAATTATCTAGGCGTCTGGGTTACCCAAACTCAACCTATATTTCAAAGATAGAGCAGTTTGAACGTAGAATTGACATACTGGAATTCGTAAACATTTGCGACAGTATCGGAATTGATCCGCACATAGGCCTAACCATTTTAATTGAGACTAAATTACAGCCAGAGTTCCAATCTGCACTAAAGCAGTAAAAGTAATGGGTCAGTGCGTGTATCAAAATATGTCGCAAATTGACAATTAACCGCTTTCAGTAATGACAAAATCATATCGTCTTGAGCTTGGTTTTATTATGATGAAAAAACTGTGCATTTAACCGAGATTTGAAAATGCCTCGTTGTTCACCTGGCAACTGGGAGTTGCTGCCAATTGGTTGTATATGCAGGAGATAACGCTTCTCGCTTCATTCCCCAACTTTGACTAATCCCTTGCCCAGCGAACCAAACGGTTTTTGCGTGCTTAGTATTAAGCTGATCCATAAGCTGCATAAGCCTTTGCGCTGACTCGTCGTCCTCGGCCGGCATATCAAATAAACTTGGCTGATATATCCCTGGATCGTAAAAGTCCGAGAGCATGACCCCAGCTTTGGCATAGCGGTAACCGTTAACCCAAATTTTGTCGAGCAATTGCATAGCCTGAGTTAAAAACACCCGGGTATCACTGCTTGGCCTATCCAGCTCAACACTTCGGCTCGCGCTATAAGGCGCATCCTTGTCACTAAACGGGCTCGTTCTGAGGAATACGGTCAGGTGCTTAGCGTCCTGTCCTTCCTGACGGAGTTTCTTACAGGCCCGACTAATGTATTCACTGATAGCTTCTCGCATTTCCTGCTTATCAGTGATGCGCTCACCAAAGGCTCGGCTGCTGACGATTTGTTTTTTCGTAGGTGCCATTTCTTCCAATGCAATACAGCTCTCACCATTAAGCTCACGAACGGTTCTTTCAACAACGACAGAAAACTGTTGTCTGATAAAACGGGGATCGGCATCAGCCAATTGCAGCGCAGTGTGTATCCCAAGCGCCTGCAGCTGCTTTGTTAACTTGCCACCTATTCCCCATACTTCATTCACCGGAAGCAAGGCCAGTAGCTTTCGTTGTCGCGCTTTGCAGGTGAGATCTACAACACCACCCGTCTTTTGCCAGGTTTTAGCAGCATGGTTGGCGAGCTTGGCCAGGGTCTTGGTAGGAGCAATACCAACACAGACGGTGATCCCAATCCACTTCAGGATGGTTTTACGAATGGTAAAGCCAAACTCCGTCAGATCATGCGTGTTTTCCATACCGGAGAGATCAAGAAACGCTTCATCAATCGAGTAGACCTCAACCCTGGGTGCCAGACTTTCCAGTGTACTCATGACGCGCTGAGACATATCTGCGTAAAGCGCGTAGTTAGAGGAGAACGCTACAACGCCGTGCTTCTGTATGAGCTCACGCGCCTGAAATGCCGGTACACCCATTTTAATACCAAGTTTCTTCGCTTCTCTCGATCTCGCCACCACACAACCGTCGTTATTCGATAACACAACAACCGGAGTGTGGGCTAAATCAGGGCGAAACAGTTTCTCGCAACTGGCGTAGAAATTGTTACAGTCCACTAAAGCAAAGAGGGGTGTTGTCATTTGCGTTTCATTTTTCTAATCACGTTGGTCACCACCCCGAAGATATCGAGGCTTTCACCGTTACGCGGCCAGATTGGTTTGTAAGCTGGGTTATGGGGGAGCAGGCATAGCGATGGCCTGGTACACAGCTCTTTTACGGTAAATTCGTTTCCAACTGCAGCCACAACGATATCGCCATGCTCAGCATCGACGGAGCGGTCAACGACCAGTACATCACCGTCATAGATCCCGGCGCCAATCATGGAGTCGCCTTCGACTCTGACAAAAAAGGTCGCATACGGATTCCGGATACACAATTCGTTTAAATCAAGCTCGCACTCAACATAATCCTGAGCCGGTGAAGGAAAACCGGCTTTTACAGGATCACTAAAAAAGGGAAGCGGGGTTTGTGGCAACTTATCACCCGCTCTGCCAATCAATGTCGCCAACTTTACCACCTCAATACTGTATTTATATACAGTATATCAGTCAGGAAAATTTTGGCAATTTGCAGAACCCGCGTCAGGTTAAATAATGGCATGAAATTTGAAAACATCTTGTCAGCAAAGCATTTAATCAGAGAAAGCCTCTGATTTCTCGTAAAGAACACTGACAGCCACTGTCACCATTTTTATCGTGTAAAAGGAATTGACTATGTTTAAGAAGTTTCTCGTTATCGCTACCCTGGCTGCAGGATTAATCTCAACTCAGGCGAGCGCTGAGTTTATCCATACTGATTGGAAAGTGGTGGGAGATGCTCAAGCAACGCTTGATCCCGCAACCGGGCTAGAATGGCTGAAGCTTAACAACACTGCTGCTAAATCCCTTAATATGGTGAGAAATGAAATTAGTACGTTGTATCAGGGTTGGCGATTACCTACTGAGGCAGAAGTGATGCAGCTTTTCCGAAATTTACTCGGTGCTAATTATGCTTATCTTGATGGGGCAACGGCAACGCAACGATCCTTTTTTATGCCTACAGAGGCGCGTATCATAGCAAGGACATTTTTAGGTGATTCTGGAGGCGGCACTGCTTATGGTTGGTATGAGTTTCAGACCATCCCAAATTCCATCGCTGGAAGTGGATTATGGACCAACAGCTATTGGTATAATTGGACATATTCACCATCCCAAGCTGTTAGAAGCGGTACCGGTGTGTTTTTGGTGAGTGATGGTGGAGCTACACTAAGCTCTATCAACAATCCATCGCTTAACATTAACAACCCCAACGCCCCAGTCAACATGGCCGATGTTTCAACACCTACAGGGTTAGCCGCAGCCTGCGCACTGATTTTGATGTTCGGTGCCCGTCGCAGAGCTGCATAGAGCGACTCGCCGTCGAACAAAAGGAGGCGCCGGCCTCCTTTTCTCTTTTATCGCGTTTCCAAACGAATTATGCCGTTAAAAAAATAACGCGATTTACCTAATAACACTAGGGATGCCATTACGGACCTTATGCGCTGACATAACTAAATAATACGCAATCAGGTCGCTCACCTTTTACGGAAGCGCTGTCTGACCCCCTTAATATAAGTCGCATCAACAAAGTCCTCAGGCTCTAAATCCTGCATAACGTTGACAACGGTAGCAAGTGAGGAATCCGATAACTTAAAGCCTACGGGAAGCAGGCCAACATAAGGAGATACACGGTCATCAATCGCAAGCAATATGGCTTTTACATAATCAGTTTTCGAGTTTCGAAGCGACTCAGTAGCAACAGCCGTTAGTGGGTTATTTGCAACTGTCTCAGCGCGCTCAGCGTCCATGCCAATAATGGTAATGATCTCTGCCAGGCTGGGCCAGTACTCCAGGCTAAATCGGCTGCGTATGTGTGACAAGGACTCTTTAACATAGCTCTGGTAGCGGCCATTCTTTATTGAGGCTTCGTCTATCACATCGCAAATATGGTAATGAGTATCACTGATGAAGCTTGATGTATTAGAGATAACAGAGCGCTGTTCAAGAAGCTTGCTGAGCTCTCGTGCCTTTCTGGAAATGTCCTTATTAACATCAATCAGCTTCTGTCTTTCTTCTCTAGCAGTCTGGTTAGATCCGGGATCCCAATACATAGCGGTGACCAAGAGTGCATCAAAAAGAGAGGCGAGCTGGTAAGTGTTAAGTTTTTCACATGCCTCTTGGTAGACCGGTGTGAGCTCCAATTGTCGAGCTAAAAGGTGATCAATAAGGTCACATTCTCCTGGGCAGATTTTGTGGTCAATATTGTAAACCTTCCGCTGCCTTAAGATTGATTCGCATCGTTCAATTGCATCGTGTTTGGTAGCGTCTTCCATTATGTAATCCTCATTTCGTTAAAAACCAGACTGGCAAGGTTACGCTACTCGTCAAGTTGTTCGCGGTCGGTATTCGAGCGTTAAAAAAATAACAACCTCTCAGATCCCTCCTAGCAAAATCCGGATGAAGTCAGCTGGACATAACTTTATGCTATATCCCTCAGGCTTAGTAAATTAATATCGACTAGAGCAGATAAGCCATTTGTCATAACATCGTACCAGGGAGGAAATTCAATGCAGAAGCAAATCAGTATTTATGTTCGCAAAAGTGGAGACAGAAATTTATTGATGTTGCATGTGCCGGAGGACATGAAAGAATTGCTGATATCAGGGATCCAGAATGGTAGCTTTGAAGCAGACAGTGCAAGCATTAACCTACAGTTAGCGGCTCTTGACGAGTGGGGAAATCCCTCAGTACCAGGGCACTTAAGTATTGAAATAAACGAGATCACCGCAAACTACGAGGGTTAGATTTTTGCCTCATCAGTGTCCGACTGATCCCCGCTAGAATCGCTGTATTTTTTGAAATACTCTGAATAGTTGCTTATGTTACTGTACTTGGAGAGTAATGCAATGGTGTCACTCCTGTACCGTAATCCACTATTAATAAATAGAAAAACCCCCATCAACCCACAGAAAATTAGGGAGATAATGGTTAGTAACATGCCTTTTAATGAATAAAGAATGTCCCAGAACGCCTTAACCGACAGCCGGATTTCTGTGTTTGGTTCAATAGGTAAAAAGCTTAATGGGTAGATCACCCCGGCAAAAAACAGAAGTATCACTGCCATAATAGACATGCTAATGAGTGAGGACGACTCTGAATTTCTTTTAAGAGAGGCAACGAGCTGGCGATTTGATTCTGCTTGCACCTTTGTTCTAACTAATAAGTTGTCAATCAGCTCTCGTTCTTCAATAACGTTATTGCTCAAGATTTGCATAGCATTTAAGAAGTTTTGCCTTACCGGGACATTAGTAGGCATAGAGAAACGCTTGCGCAAGTTAAACTCTTCTTGTTTATAACTAATGAGCTGTTTAACTCTTACATCGATTTTATCTAGGACTTCGCCTCTTTCTTGAAAAGGAGAGAAATTCAGCTTTTCATAGTAACCCTCAACAGACATACTTCCGTTACTTTCATCGAACAGATCATCAATCTTTCCAAGTTCATGCTCCTCGACTCTCTCATTGTACCATTTGAAATATCTTATTTTTGACTCATGTATCAAGGCTTTTGACTTGGTAATCGCATCAGCGGCCTTATCGATATTTTTTGAGTACTCCGACTGATTAGCAACAATCTTCGTTATTAGAAATGCAGCAAAGATCCCTACGATGGCCCCTGAGGTCTGGCTTACTGTACTAAAAAATACATTCCAATCCATTTGCTGTCTCTCTATCAAACTGTTGCTAACCAGAATCCCGGGTGGTTACCTAAAGCATCGTCACTAAATAAACTTCTCAGCCAAAGCCTTTTTGCCTTTGGGGTTAACAGTTTCAACGCGGTCACCCTTTTTGTAATAAAACCCAGACGTATATAAGTCAAAATCACCAATCATGACACGAATGTGTAACTCTACGCCGTCTTTCCACGTATCGTTGATTTCCGCCTTGCACTGCTCGCCCCGAAGCTCAAAGACAAATTTTGCATCCTTTTCATTCCATGCATTCAATGCAGCACGGATCAATGTTTCACTTATAGTTTTACGTTTTTTCTCCGACAGCATTTCCAGAGACGATTCTTTAATTGGGCCAAACATGCCGCTGTTATTCATTGCCTCTAAAATCTTTCGCATATGCCCACCGGTAAACTGATTTACCAGCAATGAAGAGCGGGAACCATTTGGCTCGCCAAGAAGAGAAGCTCTCATATTCCACCAGGTTTCAGCTACCTGAGCATCCCTTGCATACTTTACTATATGCTCAACTGACCACGCGAGTGCATCACGGCTTCTAATTGTACCATCAGCTTCTAGCTCAACATTAACGGCTTGAACAACAACAGGGTATGCCTGGTCGCTATAGAGGGGAGAATCTAACCTGTATGCTTCCAACCCAGGGATCGTGTTAACCTGAGCTACCAGGTTGTCAGCTGTCGCTGAAGAATATGGGCACGTCACAAACCCGCGAACGAATAATCGGGTATGGTCTTCCCCTTCATAGGCATCTATCTGTGACAGAGAATACTCTACCTTATCATCAGAGCGCAGAGGCAACGTCATAATGGGGTGCCAGTCAGGATAACTGTCGACGGCATTGCCTAAATCCGCCACCAATGACTCGAAAACAGCCCTGCCTTTGGCAGAATCTGTTAGGTTCTGGGTTAAATAATCGCAAACTCTGGCATTAGTCGCTGCGGCTGCAGCAGGCGAACGGAATTCCATAACATTACCCTCGTTAATAATTTCACGTAAACACACACATTTACGTTAAAGTTAATTATTGCGTAAGATTAAGGTATTCGCAAGTTTGATGGTGAAATATTTAAACCCGCTGAATCAATCTACCTGAGTAAGTGGGCAATAGCATTTTAGAAAGCCAAGCCCCCCCCCATGAAACGCACTTATGCCTTGTATTTTTCAATCGCGCTCGTTGTTGGCACATTAATTGAATTCGCTGGGTTAATTGATGTCGAAACCTGCTGTAACAAAAGGATTTCGCGTAAGAAAAATTGACAGTGTGCTTTTATGATTTTTCGTGTAAAAGGAATTGACTATGATTAAAAAGCTTCTCATTATCGCCACTCTGGTGGCCGGATTAATATCAAATCAAGCAAAAGCAGAATTTATACAAACTGATTGGAAGGTAGCAGGTGATAGCCAGGCTACACTGCAAGTGAGCACTGGTTTGGAATGGCTTGATTTGTACTACACCAGAGGTTGGAGCATAAATCAGGCATCTAATGCGTTAAGTACCTCGTTGTCTGGGTGGCGTCTTGCTACACAAAGCGAAGTCACAGCATTATGGGAAGAGATCCTAGGTGTAAAATTAGGTTCGACAAGACAGATGGTAGCAACCACTAATAAAGTCGAACTCAACTATTTGGGGAGGCATTCTGCTTTTGGTTACCTCTACACATCCGGCAGGTTTGTCGGAGATAATGGTGTTGTGAGGGATGCGGGTGCGCTTTTGACATCAGGCGGGAGACTAGAATATTACCACCTCTGGAACAGCGGCCTGACTATGAGCAACAGCACGCAAGTGCAAGGGATTTACCTTGTCAGTGATGGTGGGACCACTCTCAGCTCAATCAACGACCCGAAACTCAACATCAACAATCCAAACGCACCTATCAATATGGCCGATGTCTCAGCGCCTGCAGGGTTAGCCGCAGCCGGCGTGTTAATGCTGATGTTAGGCGCCCGTCGCAAAGTGGCCTAAACCAAATTTAAGCGACGAAAAAGAGGAGACTTGGACTCCTCTTTCTTTATTGCTGAACAGTTGCAGTAACACGCTCACGCGCAGCGATGATGGTTTTATTGTTCTCCCCATGATATTTATGAAACACCGGCGACCAATACTTTGATTGGTGTCGATTTTGACGGATAGCGGTTTTAAGTTTCTGGATTTCGGCCAACGGGAAAATCCAGGTGATCAGCTTATCCAAATCGCCACATACGTTGTCAATCTCATCGATAAAATCATGTCCATTGAGGAACAGCATCGCTTTCTCCACCCGTAGTCCAAGGTAAAACAGGCTGATCCTGTTATAGCTATTGTGGATAGGGTTGTTGTTTTCAATAGATCGCTTCGAGTGGCAAAGTAGCAGTAGATATTTAATAACGTACTCCAAATCCGTCACCGTCACCTTGATAAGTGATAATGGAAGCATGCAAACCTCGCTGACTGTTAAAAAAATAACGTTTTGATGCAGGTTGGGCTGTTATTAGCATTGTGGACGCAAATCATTAACGCCCGGGCTCAGTGCACAATTAAGGATGCTGGCCCGAGAATTAACTCTTCAACGAAATCCGGCAGCTTGATATGGCCAAACAAATCACAAATTAAGGCTTTGTAGGCTGGATCGTCGATTTCGTGGTAAAGCGAATAAAACTTGTATATCGTCCTGAATCGACGGCGGTTTGCGTCGAAATCGGTGATCGGAGAAGTTCTGATCAGATGCGCACCTATTGGCTCCAGATAGCGGATCCCATAGGCGTAAAACATCGGAGATGACCGTTCTCGGTAAAAGAAATATTCAATCAACTCACCGCCGTAAACTCGCCTCATGACAGACACTGCAACAGATATTGAGATAGGATCCGCTGCACCGTTGGTTTAAAAAGGATCCCTGTTTGTTGGCAGATCCGCTCAACACTCATCCCACCGGCATACAGGTATATGACTGATGCATCCCGAAGTGCGCGGCTACCCAGCTGTCCCATGCCAGCACTCAAACAGGCGGTACGCCAACACTCATTTCGTAACCAATTCAGTCTTCCCTGTAGTTTTTGGCCAAGAGAGTTACAAAAGACATATTGGTTATTCCCTGAGCGCTGTTTTAGCTTGAACAGCAGTTCTCGGGCATACTTGTCGACATGCACTAACCGGCCTGATAATTCAAAAAAGGCTTCATCCGGACGATACTGCTCCCACTTTAAGCTCAGCAATATCGACGCTGGGAGCCCGGTGATGTACTGCAATAGGAAAAAATCACGGTACTTAGAGGGGACACAGTCGCAAATTACCAGGACATCTAAATAGCCTAACAAAGCCTGATTATCGTCACCGGGTGTCAGGTTAAGAGGCTTATCCAGCATAAAGGCCACGGCAGACTGGTCGAGTATATTTAAGGCCAGCCTGAGCGTTCTGATCCGCTCTTCCAGGCTGATTTCACGTAGATCCCGGAGTTCATAGACAAGCTTACACAGATGCCTTCCTGACACACGGTCGACGGGCACATCGCCAAAACAGGCCATGATGCGAGCCGCGCGCTTTGGATTAACGTAGTAACGGTGTTGCTCAAACTGATACTGATAGAATTGCTGCACCGTCGGAAGGCGTCTCTCATCTAAGGCAATGAACTTAGATTTGAGCGAAATGATCTTGGTGAGGTTTCTGCTGTGCGGGAAGTAACTGACGTAATCGAACTCGCCCTGCCTCACGCCATGTTGAATGGCATTTAAGATGGTAGACAGTCGCGCACGGTTCGTCTTTGAATCAACGAAATTGGTAGGCTCTGCGAAGCTACACCCAAGGAATTTTAGCCGTATATTCAACTTGCCAGTGCTATCGCGCATGATCGCTCTCATTTCGACCTCCGTTGAGCAGGTTTTGTGCTCAATTTTCCAAAAACCAGTTATGATAAAGACACGACTGCGTAGGAGAGCTTATGATCAAGTACCACCTCATGACGTTGATAGAGCAAAAGTCATTTCAAGATCGTAAACGGCTTACACTCAATGAGATCTGTGAAGCGACCGATCTAAGTCGGGCAACATTGTCAAAAATGTTGAATGAGCCCGGCTCTGTGGTGTCGCTGGATACCATTGATCGTCTGTGCAATTTTTTTAAGGTCCCTATCGAAAAACTCATCGAGCATGTGCCCGAGAAGTGATCCCAGCATCTTAATCTTGCCAGACACCCAGTTGGTCTGAGAGTAGTCGTAGCAACCTGGCCTCTACTTCCTTGGGCGCCAAATGCGTAAAAGACCGATCTTGCTCTGCCGTTCTGATCAGCCAGCTCATCAATGCATCCGCATTATTTCTCTCATCTGCACCACCAAACACGATAACAAGGTTTTTGCTATGCGGATTAATAAACAAGGAGCAGAGTAAATAGTCTCTGAGGTTGAGTAACCGGCACCGTTTAGCTTTTTTCTCGCTGAACGATTGGGTGAGCATGTCGAGCGGGTTTACAGGGATGGTCATCATAAGTTGTCTCCGATGTATAACCATTTTCTAGGCCATACCTGGCAACTTACCCATCCCTGGAAGTTTGACTGTACAAAAAACACTCAGAAAAATGTAGCTTATAATCGACATATGTCAAACTTAATTGACATTAAAAATTCAATATTAAATAAAAATGTCTGTTGGTGGCCATTTCTTAAGAAATCACAAACCAGCTAAACGGGTAAAAATGAAAGAAAAACAGGAGATGAAAGAGCAAACTCAGCACCGCAAATATCAAGAAAACAATATGAAACTACTCAGTTTTGCAGTAGCGCTTTCATAAGAAAAAAAGCGCCATCCATGGCACTAAGAATAAGAAGGGAACTTACTTAGCCATTTCAGTTTCCATTCTGAATGTAGATTATAATTGACATATGTCAATTATAATTAACCTCTTGGTAGTCCCCGCGTTCTTGAAACCAATTTAAAGCTCACGCCGATGGGCTTATCTAAGTCGAGCAAGTTAATCCCTTTACTCTGACAATTGTGCGCCCATCGCATGAACCGTTTTTCGTGTTCAAGGACCAGTGCAGCCAATCTGGCATTTTCCTCCCTTAATGTGTGGAGCTCATTTTGGGTCTTCGTAATATCCTGAAGTGTTTTCTTGGGCTCCTTTAATGCCTGCTTGGCTTTATTGAAGGCTTCACGGATCGGCCGATTGGCGCTAAGCGCCTGGCGTGTATAGCCAGACGCTTTCGCCACCTTTGCCCAGGACAAAGCTTGACCCAGCTCGCCACTTTCCCACTGCTGCAGAAATGCTACAATCTGCTGCTCCAGTTGCTCGCTGATATAACGCTCCATCGTTACTTCACCTCACAAGAGTCCCGACCACTAGGGAAGATCTGCACGATTTGCCCAGGGGTGTACTGGGGATCCTTTTCGACGGCAAGCGCCGCATCACAACCGGCCACCAATTCTGCGTGATGGCTGTACCACTGATTAGCGCCGGTAAATCCATCCTCAGCGTCAGTTAGCGCAATCTTCATTTGCTCCAAGGCAATAGAGCGCCGGGCTTCAAGACGAGCGATCTCAGTGGCATCACCTTTGGTTCGCCGATAATGTTTGCAGTTATGCAAACAGGCATAGTGGAGGCCGCAAGGCCCCTGCACATAGTCATGCCGGCAACGACCAATATCCATCACATGAGAACTCCCGAGGCTATCCAGATCCCTAGTCAGCTCATTAGGCGACAATAATGGAAAGCTTCGAGCGAGCTTTGCTGCCGTTTCAAGAGGAAGATCTTCCTTTTTGGCCATGACCAAACTGACAATCCCCTCGATGGCAGGCCCAGCACCTTTGCTTTGTGTTCGGTGATTGTAGGCAGCGTTATCCTTTACCCCTGAGCGCAAGAAGTTTCGGGCGATCTCCTCTTGAGAGAATTGATCGGACTCTTGCATGATGGTATTCAGTAGGTGCCGGAACTGGTGTGTCCTTACCTGAAGGTCCGGCTCTAAATCCGCCAACTCTGGAAAGTCATACCGTTCAAACACACTTTTGATCCGGCTGTCATCCCCCGAAATGCGCCCTTTATAATCGCGCCCCTGGAAGAAGTCTCTGATCTGTGTGCCGGTTAACGGCTCGGCAAAGACATTCAGCACTTCCTTGGGCGTATACTGATCTTTAAAGCGCAACGTGATCAGATCCCACACGTTCACCTTGAGACTACCCATACCAAAGCCATCAGCAATGGGCTTAATTCGCTCTCTGTATGCATCAGAAAAAGCCCGGTGGATATCCCCTACCCGAAAGAAGGTGTGCTTGTGTTTAGAGCCAGGTGCCGGCTCAACACCATACCGTTTAAGGGTGCTGATCGTATTGCTGGTGGAGGACATGCCGATAATGTCCATTACCTGCCTTGAGGTCAGCAGATCATCGTCATCAAATTCCATGAACAACGGCCATTTGCCCTGCTCCAACAGCGTCCGACTGACGACACGGTGATCTTCAGATAACGCCACCAATCTGTCATAAGCCTGGAAGATCAGCTCGTTCATGCTGGGCGGCACGATCTTGGAATCCCAGACATAGCTTTTTCTGGCCATGACTCGAATTTTCAGGATCCGACTTAACTTGCCCGAAATGGGATCAAGCTCTAGCGTACGTCGCTCAAACTCCTCCCTGGACGGAATGCAGTTAATATCCAAACTCACAAACTCGTCCATGCGGAAACCGCACACCATAAGAACCACGGCCATGCAGATCAGCGCTTTGTCCTTCTCCTCCAGCTCATCGTAGTGTTTCCATAACGCAGACAGAAATACCAAGGCGGCTGTTTTCGGTAACATCTCCGCGCGACGAGAACGTCCTTGCTTGGTGTTACTGAATTGCTGACTTCCTCCATGCTTCTCGCTACGAGGGATCGGGTTGATCCAATTAAGCGGCATGATGGTCAGGTTGAGCTCTTGCACACGAGAGGCAATTGAACTCAGCCTTTCACCGGTAACATAGAGCGTAGAGGGACGCTCCCCCTGCGCAATTGCCAGTTTTAACGCCTCAGTGAAATGCCCTGGATTGAGCTGATGGATCTTCGTGCAGCCATTAAGCTCAAACACCTCCTCCAGGTAACGAATGGCGCGAATAAAGACCATATGCGCCACATGTGTAATGGGCCGCTCAGTATGAGCCGTGACAACAAGCGACTTAGCCAGCGACAGGAAAGGCTCGCTCAACGGGCGCTGTGCAGATTTACTCTGCTTCTGGTGCGCTTTTAAGCCAGAGCGTTTGGTAAAAAGCACATTACAGGATTCACCCATCCGGCGGAGGGAAACCGTCGATGTCATGGCTCTGATGTCCCAGGTGTTGCTGTGCCAGTCAACTTGCCCATGAAATGTGAGGTGGCAGAGCTTTTGGCTCAAAATCACCAATTGCCGGAAATTCTCTTCCGTGCTGTCCGTTGGTTGCCATAGGTTGTAGATCTTGGCTACCTCCTTGTTTGCACTTTTAACGTCGAAATTCGGCATCAACATATTTGCTAACAGCGCGCCAGACTTACTCATGATCCACCTCCAGACGTTCGATCAGTTCACCACAGGCTTTGATGTGTGTCGCGGTATAAAACCCGGGAGGGGCTTCGTCACCGAACTTTTCTCGGATCTCCTCTTGCATCGCGTTAAAAACTTCACGGTGCACCGAGACATCGTTTGATGCTTCGAACTTTTTGCAGCTGTAGCAAGAATAAGGGGGTTGCAAATTGCAGGGATCTTGCTTGGCGCACAACCCAATCCCGACCAGCTTTCTGAGTGAATCAGGGCCGAATACGGTTTTGACATCATTGCGGTTAACCAGCTCAGCCAAAGTGATCTTGCCTTCGAAGAAGGAGATATACTCTTTAAAATGCTGGGTGTAGACAGCATCGGCCTTGATAGCAAAAGAGACCCCCAGCTGGTAATAAATCATGACGTGCTGTAAATCGTCATGATCCAACAGCTCCATCAATGTGATTGCTGACGCCCCCATTGCCGCGGCGTGAGTCGCAAACGTTTTGCGAAGCCTTCTGGGGTAAAGCTTTAACAGTAGCTGCGGTTTTCCTTCCTTGATCCGGTATTGATTGATGAAATCAACAACCTCATTTGGAGCGCTGTTGAATAATCGATCTGATGCGGTATCCTGAAACCGCTCAAAGGTTGAGCCCCGCTCTTTACGAACGTTCCCCGCCGATTTACGGAATATAGGGAGAGCGTCACTATTTTGCAGCTCCTCCTTGTTAGCGAGACCCCGGTATTGCTCAGCAATGAGGAGCTCCAGTAGTTCACCCAAGAAAATAGGGATGAAGCGAGGTTTAAATCGCTCTCTGATCCCGGTGAAGCGCTTTTTCACCGAGGGAACGTTAAGCATGAATGACTTTTCCCCTGTCGAGGTATTCACATTCACTGCAAAATCGCATGTCATGAGCAGCAAGATCTGGCGAGGCCGGACCCCCAGCACTACATAGAGCCAAGTAACCACCAATTTCTTGAACATCGGATCGGAGGGAGTTACGTAATCACGACACTCGGCTAATGCCGAGCGTAACGCAATAAGCTCATCAGAGTGCAAAGGGGAGCGGTTTTCGATGTAGGTCATAACATCGATCCCCTTTATGTTGCCCCTAAATCTGAACCGCTTTAGAAGCTGAGCCGTGTTTCGAGAAAAAAGCGTCAACCCAAGATGGTATGAGTCCCGGTACCAGGCTCTAAGTACGGACAGATCCCCTTCGTCAGAAGGGTCTCTGTGCGTGAAGATATAATCAAGAAGAGACTCACTGAGCTGCTCCTTCAGGCGTTCGCTTTGATCAAAATCGTCAATGGAGCGGAAGAGGCGTTTCAGTGCACTAAAGTGCCGAATGACCGTATCAGGCGCCATTTTGCTGATCAGCGACTCAAAGTAATACTTGAGTTGGCTCAAAAGCAACGGCGGCAGATCAGGAAGGAGATCCCAATTAAGTGCTGCAGGCACTATTTCGCCAATTTCCCAGACATCCCCTATGGTATCTACCATTTGGGAACGACCGATTATGGACGTTTGAGAGAAGATTGGGCGTTTGATCTGCTTGATGATCAGATCAGATTTGATACGCTTGCGGGTGGATTTTACCATAGACTACGACCTCACTTAGCCTGGATATACGCCCTCTTTTTTTAGTCAAATAAAAATAAGAGGCACAGTACATCTGTTATAAACGTTAGGCTAAGTAAGGTTATTTATGATAAAGAGCATGCGAAGCGTGTTCGCGTATGGTATTGCACAAAACTAATTGTGCGCGGCACATGTGCCAAAAACCATACAGAAAATATTATTTAATATATATCTGGTTTTGCACAAAACTAATTGTGCGTGGCATATATGCCAAAAACCATCCAAAATTATTACTTTATTTGTATGGCATTGCACAAACCTAATTGTGCGTAGCATATATGCCGCAAACCATACAAAATTTACAATCTCACTTAGTGAGATTTTTTAAGCGTAAACTGTTTTTCAATTTCTTGCAAGTGTCTTGATGCAATTATTTCTCTGGACCGTTTCATGTACTCCAATCCTTGCGTGCTGGTCGAAGACCATCCACAAAGCTGCCGCTGAATATTTTTGAACTCCTCTCCGCTTGGATCCAGCTTCGTTGTTAACACCAACAAATCGTTAAATGTATGCCTAAGGATATGAGGATACAGATTTTTAAGAGCCTTAGGCTCCATTTTGCGTACTCTGTTACAGAGGTTAACAAGCGCTGAAATGGTAATAGGCTGCGGATTGATTTTTGTATTTAAAAAGAGATACGGTGGTGCCTTCGCGGCAGCTTTCCCACGTTGTTTTCGCTCAGTAACGATGTAATTATCGACCATGCCGGCGAGCCTCTCTGTAACAGGGATTTCGCGCTCATAGGTTTTGACGTTAGGTGGATTCGTCCTGGTGTCCAGATCAAGCGTCGTATTTTGTGTCACTCTAAGCACATATCCATGTGGCCGGCGGATCAACGCATCCGGGCGAAGACAGAGTAACTCACCATCTCGGATCCCGGTCAGTAGCAGTAAATCGATAATTAACTGATTGCGGAACCTGACCCTTTTCTGAAATGGGTTGTCAGGATTATCTGGATCCACGCACCAGCGAAGTTTATGCACTTGCTCTTCGGTTAAACCATAGCGCTGGTTGGGGATCGTGAGTGCTCGGTGCGCTTTAAACAGTTGCGATAACCGGGCAATGAAATCCCGTTTATTTTTGCGGTAAGGATCTGTTAACTTTCTGGAGCCCGCGAACACATCTCCCAGGTAATTCAAGAACGCCAGTACGTGACGACATCTCGTGGTGTAGGTACTTTCTCCGATGAATGTTTTTTTACCTATCTCAAGCGTTTGTGGGGTGTCTGTAGGGGCTCTCGAACGAAAGCGTAAGCTGGACTGAAGTGACTGCATCTCCAAGAAGGAAAGAAACTCTCCACTCTGGATCCGTTCAACCAAATCGATATCCTGCTTTTTTGCCCATTCGTAAACTCGCATGATCGAGTATGCCATCGTTAATCGGTAAGAATATGAGCATTCCCGATATGTCATGAGATACAAATTGATCTCTGGTGAGGGTAATCCTTCAGGGCATCGGACAATGACCTCCCGATCTCCATGCTGCTCAACTTGGATTAATCTGGCTGTATACGACACAAGATCCCTCAATCGGTTAACAATACCTCGCCGAGTATAGCACCAGAATCACAAATGCAAACTTAAGCAGAAATGCTTTTTCCTTACTTAAGGTAGAAGTTGAATGATTGATTTAAAAGCGAAAAAGGGAAGGATGGATTTGTCTTTACAATCGTCTTTACATTTAAAAACGTTTTACTTTCTTTTTTACTCAACCCGCGTACCCAAAAGGTAAACTCATCGTATTTTTGACTTAAGCCCCTGATTAAAGGGGCTTTTCTCTTAGATCTGAGAGATTGTCTTTACAAATTAGAAAACATTTTCCTAGAACGGGATATCGTCATCAAAGTCGATTGGCGGCTCCATAGGTGGCCGTTGCTGCGACTGCGCCGGTTGCTGATAACCCCCCTGCGGTTGAGCGGGCTTTTGATAGCCGCCCTGTGCGGGTTGTTGATAATTTTGCTGTGGCGCTTGTTGATAAGCGGGGGCATTTTGTTGTGGTGCATTTTGCTGAGGCGCGCGTGGTTGATAACCGCCTTGCT
>Ga0209812_10000374_pt1 | contig 41821 bp, 34 predicted proteins | sample JI71714BDNA_FD_187502 | JGI IMG/M metagenome (GOLD analysis project Ga0209812, IMG submission 187502) | Wastewater effluent complex algal communities from Wisconsin, to seasonally profile nutrient transformation and Carbon sequestration -... | ecosystem: Engineered > WWTP > Effluent > Algae...
AGGGTGTCAGCCCTTACTTGGCCCGCGCTTCGCGCTACTCAGGCCTGAGTTTGCCGGCTTTACGCCGGATAGCCGCCCATTCCCGGCGACGTTCAGCGCCCAGTCTCCCGCCCGCTTGCTGGTGTTTTTCGGCGGCAGCGACGCTCAGAATTTCACCACACTGACAATTAATGCCCTGCAGCAACTTCAGGATTGCCATTGGCTGGCCGATATCGTGATTGGTCAGGCCAACCCGCACCGTCTGTTGTTGCAGCAACTTTGTGCACAGGACCGGCGTCTGACCCTGCTTGTACAGACGCCAGGGATGGCAGGGCTGATGGCAGCTGCGGATTTGATGATTGGCGCCGGCGGCGCCACGCACTGGGAGCGGGCCTGTTTGGGCTTACCTGCTGTCGTCGTGGCGCTGGCGGACAATCAACTGGCAACAACCGCTTATCTGGCTGAATTAGGTGCTTGTCTGGATCTGGGCCACGCTTCAGCGTTGACCACAACCAGACTGACAACGGCAGTTTCAGCATTACTGGCTGACCCGCTGCGACGGCAACAAATGTCGACAGCAGCGAGTCAGCTGGTTTCCCCTGAAGGCGGCGTGCCGCAGCTGATCGCACTGATGCAGCAGCATCCGTCTCAGCGGGCAACACAATAAGCAACAACATAACGATTTTAGTAACGACGGAGCTCAGCAGATGGCAGCAGTCCCCCCAATTCAACTGGGTTCGTACCAGATTGGCGCCGATCAGTGCCCTTTTATCATCGCCGAGTTATCCGGCAATCATGACCAGTCGCTGGATAAAGCGCTGGCGATGGTCGATGCAGCCGCAGCAGCAGGTGCGCATGCCATCAAATTACAGACCTACACCGCCGATACCATGACGCTGGACATCGATAGCGGCGATTTTTTTATCGATAACCCGGACAGTCTGTGGTTCGGTCAAAGTCTTTATAAGCTTTACCAGATTGCCAACACGCCGTGGGACTGGCACGCGCCCATTTTTGCCCGCGCCAAAGCGCTGGGCATGGTGGCATTCAGCACGCCCTTCGATTTGACTGCAGTCGAATTCCTCGAAAGCCTGGATGTGCCCTGCTATAAAATTGCTTCTTTTGAAAATACCGACCATGCCCTGCTCGCTGCCGTGGCACGGACCGGTAAGCCCGTCATCATGTCGACCGGGATGGCCAGCCAGAGTGAATTGGCCGAGGCTGTGGAAGTCCTCAAAGCCAACGGTTGTCAGGACCTGATTCTGCTCAAATGTACCAGTAACTATCCAGCCGAGCCGGTTGATGCCAATCTTCGCACCATTCCACATCTCGCTGCGCTGTTTCAATGCCAGGCTGGTTTATCCGACCACTGCACCGGAATTGGCGTCGCTGTCGCAGCCGTAGCTGTAGGCGCGACAGTCATTGAGAAGCACTTTGTGCTGGATCGCAGCGAGGGTGGCGTTGATGCCGAATTCTCGCTGGAACCGGTCGAACTCAAAATGCTGGTCGACGAGACCCGCCGCGCCCAGCTTGCCCTGGGGTCCGTGCATTATGGTGTCACGACCAAAGAAGTCGCATCGCGCCGGCACCGTCGTTCTTTGTATATCGCGTCAGATCTTAAAGCCGGTGATGTGCTGACGGCTGAAAACGTCCGCTCCATCCGGCCAGGTCTGGGTCTTGCACCGAAGTACTTACCAATGGTGCTAGGGAAAACGGTCAAAATGGACGTGGCACGCGGCACTGCGCTCAGTTGGGATTTGTTGGCATGAGTCAGTCTGCGGCGGTGATTCAAGCCTACGGCGTGACGCTGACACCAGTGCAGCCGGAAGATTTAACGCTGCTGCGGGAATGGCGTAACCGGCCTGACATTAGCGCCCAGATGCTGGACCAGCGTCCGATCAGCGAAGCAGCGCAATTGCGTTGGTTCGAGCGTTTCCAGACCGACCCAAGCCAGCAACATTTTGTGATCCGCTATAAAAATGAACCGGTCGGTGCCTGTAATCTGAAGCAACCTGAAGGTCAGCCAGTGATCGGCAGCGCGCTGCTTGAAAGCGGTTTCTATCTGGCTGACCCACGTTTTCGTGGCTCGATGCTGGCATTTTTTCCTGCGCTTGCGCTCAATCAGTATTGCTTTCAAACCTTGGGTTGTACGACACTGCTGGCACATGTAAAACCGGACAACCTGGCTGCACTGCGTTTTAATCAGCAGCTGGGATATCAGGCGACCACACGACTCAGCTGCCCGACTCCAGATGGCGAAGTCATTTTGCAAAAAATGCAACTTGATATCGCAGGTTTCGCTCAGGCTGCTGCCAAGTTTGTCCGCTTTGCCGGAGGTTAAATACAAGGAATTCCTTTGCGATTGAAAGCTCAGTTTCCACAACGCTGCAATATCACGCTGACAGGCCATGTGATGGCATGCAGCTGCGGCTTGTTCTGCTGTGGAGCATCTAGATGAGTCTGCACTTTGCAAAGAATCTGGAACGATTTGGCGAGCAAACGGCGCTGTTGCTTGCCGATGGCACCGCGATTAGTTATGTCAAACTGGCACAGCTTGCTGACCACTTCGCACAACGTTTTGTCCAGTTTGATGTCTGGCCGCAACAGGTTTGTGCGCTGCAATGCCGGAATAATCTGACCACTATTGTTGCCTACCTATGTTGTCTGCGTCATCAACGTCCTTTGTTGTTACTCGACCCGCAACTGCCGCAAGTGTATCTGGAACAAATCATCCGCCAGCTGGAAATTGCCGTGCTGATCGACGATATGGGCACCATGCGCCGGGTCAGCGCCAGTGCATTTCGCGCCCGTCCAGATTTAGCTCTATTACTCAGTACTTCCGGCAGCACCGGCGAGCCAAAGTCGGTCATGTTGTCGCTGGAGAATCTACACAGTAACGCGCTGGCCATTTCGCGCTTTCTGCCACTGCAAATGACAGATCTCGCCATTACCGCATTACCCCTGCACCATGCTTACGGCCTGTCTGTTCTCAATAGCCACTTACTATGCGGCGCTGCGATCCTGTTAACTGACTACACTGTGGCCAATCGCGAGTTCTGGCAACTGATGCGCCAACATGATGTCAGCAGCCTGTCGGCGGTGCCCCTGACTTTTCAGCTGTTAAAGACCATTCGGTTTGAACGGCTGCCCTTGCCGGGGCTGCGCTATATCACGCAGGCAGGCGGCCCACTACCGGCCGACTTACAACAGTACATCTGTCAGTTTTCCGGCCAGAAAAACCTGCCGGTGTATTTGATGTATGGGCAAACTGAGGCAACCGCACGCATCGCCTGGCTGCGTCCCGAGTACCTGATGGATCACGCCGATTGTATTGGTGAGGCGATCCCAGGCGGGACTTTGTTCCTGCGTGATCCTGTGACCCAAAGTGAAATCACGGCCGCCAATACTGAAGGCGAGCTGATGTACCGGGGGCCGAACATCATGCTCGGCTACGCACAAAATTCAGCGGATTTGCGAAATAATGAGAATTGTCAGGAGTTGGCAACCGGTGATCTCGCCATTCGTTTAGCCAACGGCTTGTATCAAATTACGGGCCGATTAAAACGCATGTTGAAGATCCAGGGGAAACGCTGGCAGTTGGACCACCTGGAACAACAATTCTTGCGCGAACGCTGGACCACGGTATGCACCGGGCGGGATGACTTGCTCATTGTTGCGGTCATTGATGCCAATGCTGAATCCCATGCAGCCACAGAAGTCGCCAATCATCTGACCACGCTGATGCGCCTGCATCCAAGCTTGTTCAAAGTCATTTTGGTCCGCGATATTCCCTACACGTCCAGCGGAAAGGTGCATTATCAGGCACTGATGCGGATAGCAACCGGTGAAACACTGACGGAAGGACCGGGTGGAGGTAACCACTAATCACTGTATCCACTCCATCACAATTACACCGGTATGTTGCCTGACGATTTTTCTATGAGTTGATGCTAAAAATTAGAAATATCAAAGCACGATATGTGGGTATCTCCAACTTATGTATGAAAAATAAGTATTTACGAAGGCTAAAGTTATGCTTTATCACGACGATACAAGGAAATAATCCAAATTGGAAAATCCAGGCGAATACTTACGCATCTTTTTAGAATCGCTGGATAACAAATAAAACCAGATACCATTGCAACCGGCTGTTAATTAACATTAATTTTCCATATCCAACCTAAAGAGCAGAAAAAAACAACCAGACGACTCTTTATAAAACGAAAAAATTAAAAGACCAACGATATAAAATTCACAACATTCGAATTTAAAATTGTTGCGACAATTGAAAAAATACAAAAGCACAGAGTTCATATTAATCATCATAAAACAAAGGGCATCACAATGCTTCAGCAAAATAATTTTAATAATGATGAACTTAGATTTATTGAAAAATACAATACATTCTACAATCACTACCATACATGTCAGAACGCAATAATTTATGGAACAGGACAAAATGCAAGAAAAGTATTTGACTATTTGAAAAGTAGTAAAATTACAGTCATCGCATTTTGCGACAGTAGCAGTCAAGATAGTGACAAGAAATTCTTGGGCTTACCTATTGTGTCACCGCAGACGGCAGTGAGTAAAAACTGTTTAATACTGATCGCTAGTACTTGGTATTTTGAGATAGAAAAAACGCTTTCTAAGCTGGGTTGTAAGGATTTTATAAATGTCAGCCTACTGGCTATTGCCAGAAAGCCACCGGTCGTCGACATCAAAGAAAAACTCACTTGGCTAAGCTCACTGCTCGACGTTGATTCCAAAATTGTATTACAAAGAATTTGTTGTGCGTTGACAACTAGCGAAAAAATACACATAGAAACAAGTGATTATCCACAATACAGGCATCCATCAATTGTGCTCCCCCCCTCTGCCGGAGTAATAGACGGTGGTGCTTGCCGCGGGGAAATTTTTGCAACATTTGAAGGCGAATTAGCCGGAAAAACCTTTGTTTGCTTTGAGCCCGAGCAAGAAAACTATAACTATATTCGGGATCACTTCAGCTCGCACGATTTTGGCACATCCGTATACGTTGTCGCGAACGGTCTCTGGAATATTGAAACCGTGCTACATTTTATGGATAACACTGAATCAGGCGCGAATTACAATTGCTCTATTGATAGCAATGGCACTGCAAAAATAAAGACAGCTACCATAGATGGCTACTTGGAAAAAAACCAATTAAAAATTGATTTTATCAAACTAGACATAGAAGGTGCCGAACTTGAAGCTCTGGAAGGTGCAAGAGAAACAATCCTTAAAATGAAGCCATCATTAGCAATTTGCACTTATCATTATATAGATGATCTCTGGCTACTTGCAGAATACATTCATGAATTGAACCCTAACTACAAGTTTCACCTAGGGCATCACGAAAACAGCTGGTTTGAAACAGTCTTGTATGCCGTTTGAACATAAAAAAAGCTTACAAGGGGATATCAATATGCGTGTTTCTTTTCCCTGGCATAGTTTGGTCGACCTTAGTAAATTAAATCTGCAAGATATAAGACTCGTGTCGCTCGACATTTTTGACACCTTACTACTTCGTGCAGTCAAAATTCCGTCAGATATCTTCTGTCTGGTCGCAGAACAAGCGCATCGGCAAGAACTTCTTGACGAATCGGTTAGTATCGAACAATTCCGTCTGATCCGGATCGAGATGGAAAAAAACGCCCGCAAACTGGCGTCAGGGTCGCGTCTAAGCAGCGAAGTCACTTTTGCAGAGATCTGGCAGCAAGCGCCCAAACATTGGCGAAATAACGCTGAGTTAGCAGCTCTTGAACTTGAGACGGAGCTTGCACTTTCACTGCCAAATCCCTATCTGGTTGATTTTTGCCAGATGCTGCAACAGCACAAAATCGATTTTCAACTGACGAGTGATACCTACTTTCCGCGCGAATTTGTTCAGGCTTTACTGCGAAAAAGTGGCCTGTTTATCGCCGATAGCCACATCCTGTTGTCACAGGAAATGGATGCGAATAAGTATCAGGGTCGGCTTTTTGACTTATTACTGATGAACCATCCACAGTTACAACCCCAGCAAATCCTGCATATTGGTGACGATAGTGTCGCCGATGTAGTCCAACCGCAAACACGTGGCATTTGCAGCCAGCACCTCGAGCATGCGCACCTCCCGGTCGCCCGGCAACAACGTTGGTTACTTAGCGGTGCTGCCGGCATGCCGCACCCGCTGCAATGCCTGAATAAACTGGGTTACAGCAAAGACTGGTCCACATTGAATGACCAGGTACTGGCACAGTTCGGTTCGGCTTTATATGGCCCGGTGCTGGCTACTTTTTGTTTTTGGGTCGTCAAGGACGCCATGGCGCGTGGGATCACCCGGTTGTGCCCTATCATGCGTGAGGCGCGGGTGTTTAAACCCTTATTGGAACAGGCCATTGCGACACTTGGCGCGCCCATGCAGGTCGTCGAGTTTTATACCTCTCGCAAAGCCGCCTATCTGGCGCAAATGGGCACGCTGGATAGCGTAGCTCTTACGCAATTTCGCAATAGACGCAGTTACTCGCTGCATGATTTGATCAAAGAGCTGGCGTTGCCACCGGCGCCAGCTGAATTAGCAACAGATGCAGCGCTGCGGCTCAACGACATTCCTAATCAACAGGCTTTAAATCATTGGCTGCAATCAGCTGAGGTACAATACGCGGCAAGCGTCGCCGCTCAGCGGCAACAACAGTATCTACAACAATATTGCCAGCAGTGTTTTGCCGGCCACACCGTTGCGATGATCGACATAGGGCCCGGCGGCAACAGCCTGGCCTGGGTTGCCAATGCAATTGGTGAGGATGCTGATGCCATCCAAATGAATTATCTGCTGTACAGTGTCCCAGAGCTGGCACGCCACTTAGCCGCCGGTCATCGCTATCAAAGCTATCTGCCACTTGAAAACGCCACTCTTGAGAAAATGCGCGTGATCAACAGGTGTCCGGAGCCGCTGGAAATTCTGCTGACAGGCCGCGACCAAACCACGCTCTGCTATCAACAATTAGATGATGGCAGCATAGGCCCAGTGACAGCCCATGTCTTTCAGCAGCCACAGCAAGAACAGCGTCTGCTCGACTTTATGCAGGGGGCGACGCTATCGATGCAGCATCTTTGCCTGCTGGCTGAGTATGTCGATAAAAAATATTGGCTGACCGCAACAACCAGAGCAGCCCATTTGCAAGAGTTGTATCTGCTATTGGAGTTACCAACCCGGGCCGAAGCGGAAAGTCTCGGCTCTTTGCTGTTCGACGACAATTACGGTTCTGATCATTACGCCCCGATTTGCAGTGCAAAGGATCAAGACTTATTACAGCAAACCGGCATCAACCGCTTTATGCAGCTCTGCCGCCAGCAATGGGGCTATAACGGCATGGCGGTGCGCTGGCCGCAGGCGGTGGTCACGTTAAAGTCGCCGTACTTTTTGACGCAGCAGTATCTGAGTAGTTTTAACGATACCGAATTCAAATTGCTATGTTTTACCCTGATTAGCCGTGCGCTGGAGGCGGGATTAACTGAAGTTACTGTCTATGGTGCCGGCGAGTTGGGCCAGCACATGGTGCAACAGTCGCTGGAAATGGGCTTACCCGTGCGGGCACTGGTCGACTCCAATCCAAAATTACATGACTTGCAGGTGCTGAACCGTCCTGTGATCAGTCTGCAGCAAGCCTTTGATGCCGGGACACAACATTATTTAGTTGCTTCGTCGGCGTTCTCACGCCAAATCTGTGCCCAGCTTCGCGAGTTTTATCAGCAGCATTCGACGCCACTGACACTCTTTGCGATCAATGAGGGCTGAGATGGACGAGATACAACGCCAGCTACACCGACAACTGCAGACCGGCGAGCGCCTTGCTATTGGTTGGGGGGTTAGTGGCTATGTCGAGTATCAATTGCGGTTTTCGCCCTATCCTTTTCAGTATCTGGTAGATGGAGGGGGCCAACTGGCCGGGACTGAACTGCACGGCGTGCCTGTGATCAGTGCGCAGCAACTGGCTGCCCTAGATCCCACACGCTATGTTGTTGTGGTGTTAGCTGAATGGGCCAGGTTTGGTCAGGAAATTTGTTTGCAGGCTCAAGCATTAGGCTTCACTGTGATTCCACCCTCCGTGGCCAGCGAGCTGGCTGACGAATTTCCAAAACGACAGTTAGATATATTATTCAACCAGCTTGCTGCAGATAATCCGCCATCGGTGCGAAATGAACATGTCGCAGTACTGTACATTCAGAATCTGGTAAAAGGCGGCGCTGAGCGACAAATCGTGCTGCTGGCGCAAGGGTTAACTGAACTGGGCTATCAGGTACATCTGGTCTGTCAGTCACCGGACCATCCGGCGACGCTAGGCTGGCAGCAACAACTGCAGGAATTGAACGTTATACGTCACTTGTTTGAGCACCCAAAAGTAATTTGGATGGATCAGCCGCCTAGTGAGAATGAGCTCACGACCCTACAGCGGCTTTCACCTTATGTGCGGGTGAGAGGTTTACATAATATTTTATGTATGCATCGGATTCTCAAGAAGGTTGAACCAGATTTATTTGTCTCATACTTGGACGATTGTAATCTAAGCTCTGCAGTTGCCGGAATCTGGAGCGGACAACACTCAACACTTCTATCTTGTCGAAATCTTCAACCTGATACAGATGGGTACGCTCGCTTGAATGATTTTTATATAACTCCTGTTTCAGCACTACGTCAATGGTACTCAATATTTTGTCGCTCAACCCGCCTTAAGATTTATCATAATAGTATCGAGGGAAAACATAGTTACGAATCTTGGCTTGGTTTTAAGACAAACCAGATTGTTATTGAAAACGCCACCCAACTCTCTGCTGTAGAAATAAAACGCATTAAATCGTTCTATAAAATACCTAACAATACAAAGATTATAGTAGCAGTGATGCGTCTCAGTTCTGAGAAAAATCCAATCGGTTTCGTTAAACTAATGAGCGAGCTAAGTAAAAGCCTCGATAACGTTGTGGGATTTTTAATTGGTGATGGACCATTGATGGCTGAAGTTATTAGTCAGCGCACTAAATTAAACCTTGAGAATTCTTTAATAGTCACCGGATTTGTAGAAAATGTAAACTCGTTCTTAGCTGAAGCAGATTTATGCGTTGTACCTTCTTTTCAGGAAGGTAGTTCGAATATAGTCCTAGAGGCCCTTACAGCTGGCTGTCCGACTGTAGCCTACTCCGTAGGTGGTATTAAATCATTAATGTCAGGAGAAATCACTGAGTATCTCGTTCCACCCAAGCGAGCTGATTTGCTATACAAAAAATGTTTATTTGTACTTAGCAGTGACTCAGAAAAAAACAAATTCATTAAATATTCAAAAAAGATAAAAGAAAAATACAACTTGAGCGCACTAGCAAATAAAACAATAAACCTATCCAAGACAGAAGCATGAAATTTATCGAATTAACCGGAGACTGTAGTGCAAATCACCATGTGCCTGCTACCACAGCAATTAATGACTATTGTCGGTTCTGAACATAACTTTAAAGAACAGTCGCTTGCAATATTGTTAAAAACAATGGGACAGCTTTTGCAGAAACGCAATGAAACCTCGCTACAGGTTACAGGCCCTGAGTTTAAACTTAACGCACTTAACGCGAGTGGGCTATTCAAGGGGTTGCCAATACAATGGCACTCAACAGGATGTGATCAACAGCCATTAGTGTTGGAAAGCGGACAACATTCACTTTGCCTCGATTTACTTTTTGATCAATTTGGCTGGATGTTTCACTGTGCGCCCCTAACGCTCCCGCTCGACTGCGAATTTGCCCTGCAATACCGCAAAGGTTTATTTGGTGAAATGCCAGACATGCCGCAGTTTTTCCGCACACTGCAACAACAGTTTATCGCGTTGCCGCAAATTCTCAGTCAATTGCTCCAACTTTGGTTACAACAAGACAAGCGCCAGCTGGTGATTTTCGGCACCGGCGCTGCCGCCAGATCTATACAGCAACTGGGCATCTTTGCCGGTTTGCAAAGCGCCTGGAGCGACAACAATCAGCAATTACACGGCCAACACCTGGCGGAACTCCCGGTGTTAGCGCCGGCAGCATTAGATCCAAAGCTGCATTTTGTGTTGATCCTCAGCAGCTATTTCCCTGCCATAAGTGCCCAGCTACAACAAGCAGGCTGGCAAGTCGGTCGGGATCATCTTGATGGTTTTGCCCTGTATACGGTGCTGCCGGCCATCACACAAAACCGGTTAGATCCAAGATTGCAGGAGGCACTGCCTTATGTATTTTGATACCTATGTGCTGGCGATGGGGCGAACCGGCGCTAATGCGATTGGCGAGATTTTCAACAGCCATCCTGACATTAACCTGCCAACCGTAGCCCTCAATGATCTTGCGATCAATTACCACAGACTCTTTGCGGGCCCAACTAAGCGTGTCAATCTTTACTACCAGCACACCGCAAAAAATGCCTGGCACTACCCGGTAATCGAGCCTTATTTAACGCGTCAACGCATGTTGCACTTGGTCCGCCACCCTTTTGACAATCTACGCAGCATTTACAATATGAATCTGTATGCGGCACAAATCGGTAACCGCAATCAAATGCCTGCCTCGACGGATTTCTTCAGCAATATCAACGAGTATGCTATCTGCAATACACTGGCTACTGGCGTGCCGCTGTATGAGCGCTTTTCGCAAGTGAAATGCATCGAGTTTAATGAAATGCACAGCGACCTGCTGCCCGCTACCGCCAAAGCGGTCTATCAATGGTTAGGACTTGACCCTATACGGGCACAGCCACTTGAGCGGGCACATTCCTATAACGACATCATGCTGCTGGTCACTAAAGAACCATTATGGCTGCAACTGGATACTCGGCACCGGTTACCGTTGTATGTCGGCTACGATCGACGCCAACCAGGAGACGGTCACGAAGCTGCACGCGGCTGGTCGCAATACTTCCGGCAACTGGCCAGCCTTGATTTAAGCGGCACTGATTATGGCCGAACACTGTGGCTAAATCAGTTACAAATTTGGGTCAATGTGCCGCAACTGCAGGCGCTGCCTGAGGCACTGCAGCGCGAGTTTTGCCAACACGCCGAACCGCTGATTGCGGCAGAATTGCCGCGCTGGGTTGCTCGGCTTGCGGCGCTGGACGCCGGAGCCAGACAAGGCCAAATCACTGAGCTGCCGGATATCGCCAAACAAAATATTCTTGCGCTCTGCCGGCCTTATCTGGGCGAGTTTTATCGGCGTTTTCCACATATTGAGGCGATATGGCAACTTCCGAGCTGATCAATAAAGGCCAGGTTATTTGGCTGACCGGCTTGTCCGGCGCTGGCAAAACGACACTGGCAGAGCGACTTTGCGCCTTTCTTCGCCAAAAATCCGACGCAGTTGTGCTGCTCGACGGTGATGTGATGCGGGCGATGTTTGCGCAGGACCAAATGGATGGCCGACATCATGATCGGGATGCCCGACTGGCATTGGCATTAAAATACAGTCAGTTGTGTAAAATGCTGTCAGAGCAAGGTATTACCGTGGTGATAGCCACTATTTCATTGTTCCACGACGTGCATCGCTGGAACCGGCATCATCTGAGAAATTATCTGGAGATTTATCTGAAAGTGCCGATAGCAGAATTACAGCGCCGCGACCCTAAAGGCTTGTATCAGAAATTCGCCCGCGGCGAAACCAGACAGATGGCTGGTTTGGATCTTGCTATAGAAGAACCGGAAGCACCGGATTTGTTGCTGGAATATCAGGACGGCGTCACCGTTGAAGATTGCTTCCGGCAGATTATACAAACTCTGGCCACGCGCCAGAGCCACAAGGAACATGCATGAGCACCACTATTAAAGCCGGCGACTTCACTGGTCTTGCCGAAGATTACGCCAAAAACCGTCCGGATTATGCACCTTCAGTGTTAACCGCCCTGCTCAGCCTGACTGGAAAAGCAACGGCCGACATTGATTTTGCTGACGTCGGTGCCGGTACCGGTATCTGGACGCGGATGGTTTGGCAAACCGGCGTAAAATCTGTGCAGGCGGTCGAACCGAATGACGACATGCGCCGTGCCGGTAGCAATGGCGTCAATGAAGCGCTAGGGTTTGCAACCATTCAATGGCATGCCGGCAGCGCAGAACACACCACACTGGCCGACCACAGTGTCGACATGTTGTCGATGGCATCATCTTTTCACTGGGCCGATTTTGACAAAGCCACTGCCGAATTTCACCGCGTGCTGCGTCCGGGTGGCCGTTTCGTGGCATTGTGGAACCCAAGACTTATTGAAACCAATCCAATGTTGATCGACATCGAAAATTACCTCAATACGCTGCGTCCTGATATTAAACGGGTCTCGTCAGGCCGTTCCGGCATCACTGAAACTTTGACCGAGCAACTGTGGGCCAGTCCACACTTTGACGACGTGGTCTACCTGGAAGGTCGCCACACCATTGCGATGTCCAAAGAACGTTATATGGGCGCCTGGCGCTCCGTCAACGACCTGCAGGCGCAATTGGGCCCAGAGAAATTCAGCCAGTTTCTGGCTTATGTTGAAGACAAAATCGCGCCGTTGGCGCACATTGACGCCACTTATCTAACCCGCGCCTGGTCTGCCCGCGCTAAGGGATAATGATGACTCTTTGCTTCGCCAGTAAGGCTGACACACTTGCTTTGCTTCAGGACAAACTGCACAGTGCCCGCATTGCGCCTTTGACCGCTTTTTGTGTCCGCGACTGGCAAGCAAGCCCAGCTACTTGCTTGCAGCAGGTATCTGCTGCATTTCCGACAATAGCGTCGCTGATAGTCCGCTCCAGTTGCCTGAATGAAGATACCAGCCACAGCTCGAATGCCGGCGCATATCTGTCACTGCTCAACGTCACTCCGGAAATGTTATTTGATGCCGTCTGCCACGTGATTGCCTCGTACGGTTCTGCGGCTGCGGCTGATCAGGTGCTGGTGCAACCCATGTTAGATAATGTGGTTTGCAGTGGGGTGGCATTCAGCCACGAGCCTGCAACCTGCGCACCTTATCGGGTGATTAACTGGCATGACAGCGCTGATACCAGTTTTGTCACTTCAGGCCAGGGCGGACGGTGCTGGCAAGGTGCAGCACTGCAGCCAGCGCAAACCCATCAGATCCCGCCGCCAGTTCTTCGGATCTTGCCTCTGCTCGACGAACTGAGCGCATTGTTTGGCGGACAGCCGGTCGATTGTGAATTTGCCATTACCGCAGATGGTCAACTCTGGTTATTGCAAGCCAGACCGCTGATCTTGCAACAAGCACCGCAATCGGTCACACGTCAACGCGAACTGCTAGATCTGATTGCAGCGAAGGTCAGCAAGGGCATGCAACCCCATCCGTTTTTAATGGGGCAACGCACTGTCTATGGCGTGATGCCTGACTGGAACCCAGCCGAAATTATCGGGGTCAGGCCTAAACCGCTGGCGCTGAGTTTGTATCGTGAATTGGTAACCGATTCCATCTGGGCTTATCAGCGGCACAACTATGGTTATCGCAACCTGCGCAGTTTCCCGTTAATGCCGCATTTCTTTGGGCTGCCCTATATCGATGTCCGGCTGTCATTTAACTCTTTTATACCAGCTGATTTGGACGAGAGTCTAGCCGGTCGTCTGGTCGACTATTACATTCGCAAGTTGCAGGCACAGCCGACCCTGCACGACAAAGTCGAATTTGAAATTGTGTTTTCCTGCTATACACCAGACTTACCTGAGCGCTTACAGGCACTGAAAGCTGAGGGTTTTAGCCAGAGCGAATTGGACCAAATCGCCGATAGCCTGCGCCGGTTGACCAATAACATCATCGACCCTAATACGGGCTTGTGGCGGATTGATGCAGATAAACTACACACGCTGAATCAGCGCCGCGAACAAATTTTGGCTTCCAATCTCGACCCGGCAGCACAAATCTATTGGTTACTCGAAGATGCCAAACGTTACGGTACCTTGCCCTTTGCCGGGCTTGCCCGCGCCGGTTTTATTGCCGTACAGTTGCTGAAGTCTCTGGTGAATGTGGGTGTGTTCAGTACTGCTGATTTTGATGCTTTTATGGCGTCACTACAAACCGTCAGCGGCCAGCTCAGCCATGACCGCCAGTATATGGAAAAAAGCATTTTTCTAAGTAAATACGGTCACTTACGACCAGGCACTTATGACATTTTATCCGAACGTTACGACGAAGCGCCGCAGCGTTATTTTGATTTTGATGCACCGGCAGCAGCAGCGACACAATCACATCCGTTGTTCAGCCTGACTCTGGCACAAATGCGCGAGCTGGGCGAACTGCTGCGCCAACATGGTCTGAATCCTGATGTGGTCGGCTTGTTTGACTTTCTGCAAGCGGGGATCGAGCTGCGCGAACTGGCGAAATTTCATTTCACCCGCAACCTGTCCGATGCACTGGCATTGATTACGCAGCTCGCCAGCCAATATGGTTTCAGCCGTGACGATATTGCCTTTTGCGATATTCAAACGTTGCAGGAGCTGCACGTTGCGGCCTGTGATCCACAGCAGTTAATCCGGGATGCGATTGCTCGTGGCAAAGCGCGCTACCAGGATACCGCCAGCCTCAGCCTGCCGCCGCTTATCAGCGACGTCAGCCAGATTTATCAATTTGAATGGCCAGAAACTGCACCAAACTTTATTACGCAAAAACAAACCACAGCAGCTGTGGTGGATTGCCACGATAAAAGCCTGCTCGCTGGCAAGATTGTCTGCATCCCGAATGCAGACCCCGGTTATGACTGGCTGTTTGCCTATCCAATCGCAGGCCTTATTACCGCCTGGGGCGGCGCTAACTCTCATATGGCGATCCGCGCCGGTGAACTGGGGCTGCCTGCCATTATCGGCGCCGGCGAACGCAGTTTCCGCCAATGGTCAACCGCGAGCCGCCTGCATATTGATTGTGCCGGCCGGAGGGTTGAAATCATTGCCTGAAAACAAGCTACTAATCGCGCTGGTCAGTTGCCGGGTTGATGCAGTGCCAGAGCGTCAGGAAACCAGGGATGCACTTGACCAGGCGCTGGTCCGCTGGTTGGTTGAACTGGGCTACCAAGCCTTACTCCTGCCGAATGCGCTCGACAGCTCTACCCTGCCATCACTGGTGGCACAACTTAATCCGGCATTAATCGTCCTGAGTGGCGGCAATGACCTCGGCCAATATCCATCGCGCGATCAGACTGAGAGCGCTTTGGTTGATATTGCCCGCAAGCTTCAACTGCCACTGCTAGCAATTTGCCGCGGCATGCAACTGTTGGCCCAGTGTGAAGGGGTCGCCTTGACGACTGTGGCAGAGCACGTGGCCCGGCGCCATATGCTCAGCGGCCTCTGGCAGGGCGAGGTCAACAGCTATCATCAGTTTGGCGTCACAGAACTACCCGCGCACTATCAGCTATTGGCGCAAAGCCCGGACGGTTGCATTGAAGCGATGTGCCACCAAAGCTTGCCCTGGCTGGCGCTGATGTGGCATCCCGAACGTGAACAGCCTTTTTGCCCGCATGATCTAAACAGAGTGCGCGCAGTCCTTCAGCAGGAACAAAGATGACCAAAGCAATAATTCTGGCCGCCGGCCGCGGTAGCCGGATGAAACATCTGACCGACGACAAACCTAAGTGCTTAAATGAACTGCATGGCAAACCACTGCTGCAATATCAACTGGATGCGCTGCGCGGTGCCGGTATTACTGAGATTGGCATTGTCAGTGGTTACCAGCGGGAAAAACTGCAGCCATTTGGTTTATATGAATTTTTCAACGAGCGCTGGGCGCAAACCAATATGGTGTCATCGCTAGAATGTGCCGCTAGCTGGCTGGGTTCCGATACTGTGATCGTTAGTTATTCCGATATTTTTTACGACGCCAGCGCCGTAACAGCACTACTTAATTGCGAGGCACAACTTGCCGTCGCTTACGACCCGCAATGGCTAAGCCAGTGGCAAGGCCGTTTTGCCGATCCATTATCTGATGCAGAAACTTTTCGCATCGATGAAAACCAACGATTGCTGGAAATTGGCAATAAGCCGAATGCTATCAGCGAGGTGCAAGGCCAATACATGGGCCTGCTGAAGTTCACCCCGCAAGCATGGCAACAGGTTCGACTGCTAAGGGCTGGCCTGACGCCCGACCAACAAGACCGGATGCATATGACCGGCACTTTACAGCTGTTATTGTCTGATTTTGTCGTAACGGCAGTCCCTTACTCAGGGCAGTGGGGCGAGATTGATTCAGAAACGGATATGCAGTTTTTTAGTACGGCAAGAACAGCCAGTTAAAACAAAAGGAATTAAATACAAAAATAAAATCATAGGATTATGACGTCAGAGTTTGGGACAGGGTGTTAACAACCGGTGAAATTCAACACTGAGCATCAGCTTAAAGTTAGATGGTTCGAGAGCGGTGTTTTATTCTAAGCACCGCTTTTTAATACTTTGAACATAAAAGTCTACCGATTTTGAAACAACTGTTGTTTCATACCAATGTTGAGCCTGCTTTCCTGTCAATTGCACGAGCGGATCTCCCTCTACTGCTCTTGCCAGCCAAGTGGCTACATCTGTAGCGTTATTAGCTGCAAGCACTGGAAACACATCATGATTTGTACTTTCCCTATGCTGTAAAATTGGAATGCCCATTACCATAAACTCATACATGACACCGCCAGACAACCAACTTTTACTAAAACAATTGGCGCCAATGTCTACCTGAGGTAATAAAGCCATAATATCTTTGCGAGCCATTTTAGGTAACCAAAGGACATGATCAGCAATACCAAGGTCTGCAATCAAACGTCTCGAGTGTTCGACATCAGGTCCATAATCAACCGTGACTATTCCAATGTCCTTCATTTTATTCATTTCAATATACTGAGCTAAACCTCGAAACAGTACATCATTCCCTTTGTTAGAAAACTCATCAAGATGAGAGAACCAAATGTGGCGAGCATGATGAAATACTAAGATTTTTTTCTGCTGACGCAGTCGATAAAAATCTGCAAAAAATGCCAATGAGGTGCGGTGATTCTGTAATTCTGGTTCCGTATATTGCCTGTGATACACAATTGGAAAAGGGATATTGCATAACTTATTTTCAAGACCTAACCGACTTAAAATTAGATCAAAATCGCTAGTGCCGGCAAACATCGCCAGCTTAGTCGAGTGCTGCAAACCTCTACGTTGATGCCATGCTAATTTGTACGCCCGGTACAAATGGTAATATTTAGTTAAACTTAGTCTTCGCAAAAACTTCATGACAAAGTCTTGGCCGGTTGTTCTCCGCCAGCATGCATCCAACAACAGCAACAGCTTTGAAAAACTACCAGGTTCCGGTTTTGGAAATGGCAAACGGTATAAGTCATCCCCGTAAGGTACTGCGATGTCTAATTTAAAACCGTAGCGATCTGCGAAAAATGGGGCATAGCCACAACCGATCAAAAAGTCATAACCTTGAAGTAGGCTTTTCATTTCTTGCTGGAAATCTTTATTCTCAGTAAAACAGCCTTTACGTATCCAATCGGGAAATTTTGTATACTGAAGATAGTCATCTCTATAAGCATCAGACTCTGGACCAAAATGAATGTTTTCTTCACCAACAACAATTAACTCCGCATCAATACCTTCGTCGCGTAAATAGCGAGTTAGAGAAAAAAAATTGTTGTTCATGTTGCCAATCAAAGCAACCTTCATTGCAAAACACTCATTAACAGCTCCCAAGCAAAATCTAATCGCATTGATAATTAATCTCCAACAATGTCGCAACATTCAATGCTCTTCGGTATGCATCATTTCTATCAGTGCCACTACAGATTAAAAAACCCGATCGTTCAGTCCCCACAGTAACTTGTGGGAATCTCCTGCGTTTATGGTACGAGAAAACTCTACTTTTGATGTCAGTTAATTTACGGGGTGATTACCCATCAACTACAGTAATAAAATTCAATGCATCGTCAATATTGGACATAGTGACGCTAACCATTGAATACTGTTCATCTTTGTGCTCAACCACCGAAACTATAGGCTCACTATCGGCGTTTTTCAAGCTAGTTGTCACCATTGACCGTTTTACGCGGCCTGTTTTTCTACCTTTTTAACTGACTATTTTTCCGGATTCAGTGTAGTGGCACACTGAATTTCTTTTCAACTGTTAGCAGAATAGACGACATAATTTTTCTGTTTTCAGATAGCGCTTCTTCTCTACTTTCCTTTAAGGTCACAATACATCCAAGTCTATCCATACTATCATTGAGACCACGTACTTGATCTCCTGCTTTTTTCCAAAGCTCTATAACAGAATCGGTGCTAATACTCTCTAAAGCGATATTCTTAATAATCCCTTCCTTTTTAGTAATAGGAAAAGAGTAGACAGCTCCACATTGTTTACTTGAATCAAGTTTTTTTAATGTTTCTTTCACTGCTTCGAAACTTCTAGTATATAAATCCGCGACGAGTTTAGGATAACTAACACCAGCCACATGACTTGCAATAGGATGGAACGTATGACCACCTCCGACTCTTCCGCCAACTTCAACTAAAAACGGTATACCATCTTTAGTGACAATAACTTCGAAGTGGGCAACACCAGATTTTTCTCCCAATGCAAAAAAAGCCTTCGTACAAAGACTGTCAATTTCTTTAAGAACTTTTTCTGAATAAGAAGTTGGATATGCAATTTCCGTAGCAACCTGTGAATAGTCTTGCTCCTTTACTTTTGTTGATATGCAGAGAGTTCGACTTTCTCCATTAAGTACAACAAGCTCTAATGAAGATTCAATGCCATCGATAAATTCTTCAACAAGAACTTCATTAGAATATCTATTTGATTCAACTGTCTTGGAAAAAGACGCTACCAATTCATCTTTCGATGAAATCTTATAAACGCCACGCCCACCTCCACCACTCGCTGAAGGTTTAAGGATCAAAGGAAATAAAATTTCGTCAGCGGCTACAAGTGCCTCTTCGAGATTGTGTACAATTTTGAATCTGGGTTGACTTAACCCATTTTGAGCCCAAAGCTTCCTCATATTCGATTTCTGAAGAAAGTTTTCTGCAATTTTTGGCGAATAACCAAAAAAATTGAATTCTTCGACAGCAACAGAGGCTGGAGTGATGGCATGATCGCTCATTGGATAAATACCATCAAACTTGTTAGACCCAATAAACTTAACAAGTTCAGAGATTTTGCCATAATCTAGAGTCACGAATTCAACACATCCCTGACTTTCTTGAGTATAAGGGTTTCGGTCCGCAGCCGTTACTCTTGCATACTTGGCCATTTCTTCCAAGGCAATAAGGTTGGCGCGAGAGGCTCCTAGAACCAATATATGTTTCATTTTTTATGCTCAATTAATTTTTTAATTCTTTCAAGCCCACTAATTATTCTTTCGTCGCTTTCTGTTCCAAATGAAAGGCGAATATAGCTATCACATGACTCTCCATAACCAATACCTGGAACAGTCGCTACAAAGTATTCACTTAAAAGAATGTCGCAAAACTCTACTGATCCCATTTCAGAATCTGAGATATCAATAAAGAAGTAAAATGTTGATGAACCTTCTAGATAGCGGATACCAAGCTTATCCATACAATCCTGAATTCTATGTCTTTTTACAATAATTTCTTCGATCTGAGGTCGAGTGACCTTAATGATATCTTCAAAGTGTTTATCAATAAACATGAGGAGCGGCGTTGGGGCGCAAGTCATCATATGCTGGTTTAGTTTTAGACATGTATAAATAATTTCTTTATTAGAAAGCATGTATCCAACTCTCCAACCAGACATACCAAAATTTTTAGATATTGAATTTACAACAATTGTTCTTTCAAATTTTTTATCAACAGCACCAAAAGAAACAAATTTCTCATTTAAAAGGAAGTCACTGTAAGCCTCATCCGAAAGGATATAAAAATTATTATCTTTCGCTAAAGTGTACAAATTCTCTAACTCAGCTTTTGAGAAATTCTTTCCAGTTGGATTCTGAGGATTATTAATAATCAGAAGCTTAGTTTTTTTAGTGATATGATTTTTAATTTCATCTAACTTTAGATTACTTGGAAAAAAACGTGGTGTCCCTCCAACTAATTTCACTTGTTCAGAATAGCTTACCCAGAACGGTTCAATAATCAGAACTTCGTCCTCTGGATTAACAAGTGCTTTCATTGCGTAGTAAACACCTATCTTCGATCCTGCAGTCACAAGTACTTCTGAGACAGGGTCCACATTAACTTCATAAGTTTCTTTATAATATTTTGCGATTTTTTCTCTTAAAGATAGAATGCCACGAGAATGCGAATAATGATAAAGATCTGGAGAAGACAAGCTAAACCCGAAGTCCGGGATATCAAAATAAGCCTCCCCCAAAGATAGTACTGTTACGTCCTTCCCCTGAGATTTAAGCTCGTAAACAATATTGTTATATTTAATTGAAATAGCTTCCGAAAGATTCTGTGCAACCTTATTCATTATTTTTTCTCTGGTAAAATTCCGTAAACCATATACTCGTAATCAAGATAGTCATTTCTTAATATGTACCTTTTTGTATATTTTTTCACTAAATTTACAATAAAGCTTTCTGGACAGTGAAATGAATTGTCATGCATAAAGTCTACATAAGTAGACATAAAATCCACTGCAACTCCTTTGCGAGCAATTCTAAAAAAATGACTGATCATATTAATAATATATCCCTCGTGTTCTTCGTGCTTCATTCGATAGTTAAATATACCGTTTGCAACCACAAGGTCGACACTCTTATCAGGGACATTAGAAACATCAATTAACTGAAGATCTAAATTGTATCTCTCTTTGCCTTGTTCAATAAGGACAGGATTAATATCAATTCCTCGATACTGGATCTGAGGATCAATTTCACTTAACCAAACACCAAGATCACCAAAACCACAGCCAACATCTAAAATAGAGTTAACCTTCGTTGAGTAAAAGAGATTAAATTCATAAGAAGCCTTAAATCTTCTTGCTTGCCTTTCCCTTCCGCCTCCCCAACCTAGAGACTCTGGAGAAAGACCATGCTCCTCAAACCTCTTAATATATCGCTGAATCCAATCATCCCTATCATGTTCATTCATACTACTTCTCCAGCAACTTAATGATATTCTGAGAAAAAATATTTTCTAATTTTTCAGCAGGTAAAGAATATCCAATGATCGATTTGGTATGATTAAGATAATCTATTGGATCAATCTCAGGAAAATCACTCCCAAAAATGATCTTTTTATCTAGCATATGAGTTATTTGAGCAAAATCTGTCTCTAGAGAAGTTCCACGGAAAAACTGCAGAAAATATGAACAGTCTAAATAGACATTAGAATTAGATCGAGCAACGGTAAAAGAGTCCCACAGACGATAACCACCCATATGAGACCAAACAATTTTCAAACGAGGGTATTTTTTTGCAAGTATATCAATATATAATGGAGACAGATCATCTATAGGGATTTTATTACTCTGCTGCCACCCACAAATCATGACAGGCAAATTATTTTCTATAAGTTTTTCAAAGAAATTCATTTCAACAAGACTCTTTACAGATATTTCTTGAAAGCGAGGATGAATTTTCACCCCATTTAGATCAAGATCTATAATTTCATCAAGAGAACGATCAACATTATTAAAATCTTGAATATTTCCAAAAATATAAAATCTATCTCTATCAATCTTTTGTTTTGAGAAAAAATTATTAGTACAAACTCCGGGCATAGCTAAAAGCATAGCCTGTTCAATTTGTGCTTCATTTAATTTGTCTACAATGGCTTCATAAGAACAATTATAGCTTGTATTAAACCATTTTCCTGTTTCGGAGATGTTTATATGCCCATCAATTATTTTCATAACTTCCCTTAAAAAGTTTTGATAAATAAATTAAAGACCAAACTAAAAGTCTTCTATTATTTTTTCCAGAGGCATGTTCATGAACGAGTTCAAGGGCCTTATTTGCATCCATATAATCAAATAAAACATTTCTTTGACTTGAAAGTGTATTTACTACGTACTCGATACTCTCACCTTTAAACCAGCTCGCATCTGGCGCAGAAAAACCCTGCTTTTCAGCTTTAGAAATATCTTCAGGGATGTAACGGCCCATCACATCGCGAAGAATTTGTTTCCCATCTTTGGTTTTCTGGAAATAACTACTGGTTTTATTACCGGGCTCATTTTCATTTAGCCGCACCACTTCTTTTAAATTATTCAGCTTTAATGCCACCGGGCAGCGCATGGCGAAATCAACCAGGTCGTTGTCCAAGAATGGCACTCGGCTTTCCAGGCTGTGTGCCATGCTGAGCTTGTCTTCTACCACTAATAAACCATGTAAAAAGGTTTTAGCTTCAAAATACAGCGAATGGTTGATGTAATCTTCCGGCGTGGTTAGTTCACTGGCTTTTTGCTGGAATACATCGCGGAAAATATCGCGGGTCCAGACATGGGATACGTCAGGCCAAATCGGCGCAAATAGCTGTTTTAATTCAGAATTTGAAACCAGCCGCTGCCAGAACTGATAATACTTGTCGATGTAATTTTCGAAGTTGTCATTATTAACGGCCCGGTAATAACGCCACGGATAACCGCCGAAGAGTTCATCGCCGCCGGCACCGCTCAGCACCACTTTGACAAATTTGCTGGCGAGTTTTGCCGCATAATAATTCGGGTAACTTTGCCCAACCCGCGGCTCTTCCAGGTGATAAGCCAGCTTTGGCAAACAACGCTCCATATCACCGGCTTTGAGCACCATTTCATAATGTTCAGTTTTAAAGTGATAGGACATATGCTCGGCTTTAGCGCGCTCGTCAAAAGCCAACTCGAGGCCTGAAGCAGAATGCAGGTCAAAGCCACAGGTAAAGGTTTTAATATAAGGATGCGAGCGCGCAGCGACCGCAGTGATAGAACCGCTGTCGATACCACCACTGAGATAGCAGCCCAGTTCAACGTCACTGACTAACTGGCGATTCACCGCCTGGACAAAAAGCCGGTCTAACTCTTCGCGGTACTCTTCAATTGACGCTTTTTCCGTCGGTTCGCGGAAATTAAAATCCCAGTATTGCGTGAGCTGGAGCCCGGCTTGCGGCAAACGTAAATCAAACCAGCCGTAATGCCCCGCCGGCAGCAAGCGGATGTTTTCCAGCAGCGTGCGGTCGGTAAAAATATTCTGAAAGGTGAAGTATTCCAACAGCGCAGCTTTATCGATACTGCGCGGCGCTCCAGGGTGCGCCAGCATGGCTTTTTGTTCGGAACCAAACAGCAGATAGTCTGAGGTCAGGCTGTAATACAGCGGCTTAATCCCATAACGGTCGCGAGCCAATAGCAAGCGCTGCTCCTGCCGGTCCCACAGCGCAAAAGCAAACATGCCATTAAAGCGCGTGAGCGCCTCTGTACCCCATGCGGCAAAGGCATTGAGCACCACTTCGGTATCGGTTTGCGAGCGAAACCAATAGCCCAGCGCTTCCAGTTCAGTGCGCAGTTCGCGGAAATTGTAGATCTCACCGTTGTAACTCAGGACGTAACGATAATTCGACGCCAGCATCGGCTGATGACCAGCCGGTGATAAATCAATAATGGCTAAGCGACGATGCCCAAGGCCTACCGGCCCTTCAATCCACTGGCCTTCACCGTCCGGCCCGCGATGCGCAATCGCATCGGTCATCCGCTTTAACAGCACGGGCGAGACTGCTTCGCCCCGCAATGAAATCACGCCGGTGACGCCGCACATAATCAGGCACCTAACTGATGCAGCGCGGCTGCTACGTACTGATAATCGTCCTGACTCATCCGGTTATGCAGCGGGATCGCCATCGTTTGATTGTTACACTGCATCGCACCGGGATAATCGGTCGGCTTAAAGCCATAGCGCTCAGCATAATAGCCCAGCATATGCACCGCATGCGTACCAGGCCGGGTGGCAATACCCAGAGCCTGTAATTGCTCCATCAGCCGGTTACGCGGTGCCGGCGCTTTGCTTTCATCAATCATCAGCACAAAGGCCTGCCAGGCATGCTGGCCATTTTCCGGAAATACCGGCAACTGCAGCCAGGGTAAATCAGCTAAGGCTTCACGATAAAATTCAGCAGCTTGCTGGCGTTCGGCGAGGAATTTGTCGAGTTTGCCCAGTTGCACTAGGCCAACAGCGCCCTGTAAATCCGTCATCCGGTAGTTAAAGCCCAGCAAGTTAAAATCAGGCAACAAATAAGGCCGCGGGCCCAAATGACGCTGCTCTTCGGAAACGGATGCACCGTGGTTGCGATACATTTCTGCAATTTGCATCAAGGCTGTGTCATTGCTGGTTAGCATACCGCCTTCACCGGTCGTAATCGATTTACGCGGGTGAAACGAAAACGCCGCAGCAGTGCCCAGCCCGCCAGCAAACACGCCTTTATAACTAGCGCCAGTGGCGCAGGCAGCGTCTTCAATAATCGGCATCCCTGCAGGCAATGCTGCACGAATTGCATCCATATCAGCACACAGGCCAAACAGATGGACCACTATCACCGCTTTGGTGTTGGCGGTGATGCGACGGGCTAAGTCTTGCGGGCAAATATTGTTAGTACGAGGGTCCACATCGGCCAGCACCGGTGTCGCGCCGCAGTACAGCACCACATTGGCGGTCGCCACCCAGGTAAAAGCCGGCACAATCACTTCATCGCCCGGGCCAATGCCCAAAGCCACCAGCGCCAGATGCAAGGCGGTGGTGCAGCTGGTTGTGGCGAGCGCATGATTGACCTGATGGCGGGCAGCAAAAGCTTTTTCAAAAGCCGCGACTTTTGGCCCCTGTGTCAACCACCCACTTTGCAGCGGCTCGCGAGTGGCCTGCCATTCTTCATCGCCAGTGGATGGTAACGAGATTTGAATGTTGCGCTTTTCCATCAGAATTCTCCCTGGTGGCTGTCACGCCAGGCGATAAGGTCGAGCAAACCATCACGTAATTTATCCTGATAAACAAAACCTAAATCGCGCTTGGCTTTTTCCGGGCAGCCGATACGGTTTTGTACCAGACGGCGTGCATCTTCCGGCGCATAAGGCTTGTAGGTCACTGCAAGCTGGGAGCCTTTTAAATCCAGAATTAAATCACAAAGTTGTTTGATGCTGGTCTGCACACCGGTGCCAACGTTGTAAAACTCATCGGTTGCTTCAGCCTGCAGCGCCAGCACGTTACAGCGCGCCACATCGCGCACTGAAATAAAGTCATACGCTTGGCTGCCATCACCGTTAATCACCGGCGCTTCGTTGGCGTCGATTTTATTGAGCATAATAGGCACCACACCCGTGTAAGCGGCTGTCTGGTCCTGATGCGGGCCATAGACATTCATATAGCGCAAGCCAACATAACTCAGACCATAACGGTCATGCATCGCACGGCACATGGCTTCGCCGGCAATTTTGCTGGCCCCGTAGAAATTGCGGTTATTAAATGGGTGTTGTTCGGTCATCGGTACTTCTACCGCATCGCCATAGACCGATGCCGAAGAGGAATACACCAGCCGTTTGATGTTGTGTTTTACGCAAGCTTCGAGCACATTAAAAGTGCCCTGAATGTTGACGTCAAAAGCGGTACGGGGGAAATCTTTACAGTGCAGCAGCCACATGGCGGCCAGATGAACGACCGCATCCATGCCTTGCATGGCGTGGTCGAGAATATCAATATCGCGGATATCACCGCCGTGCGGATATAAACTGCAGCGCGGGTCTTTAAGTTGGTCGGTCAGGTAAGCTTTTTTGCCACGGGCGAAGTTGTCGTATACAACCACTTGTGCCACATCAGTCTTCAATAATTCGGTTACCACATGGCTACCAATAAAACCGGCGCCACCAATCACCAAAACTTTTGCACCTGTTAACTGCATCTTGTGCTCCTGCGCCCTGCCGGCTTTGCTGAATGCTTTGCTGAATATCATGCTCAGGCTATCCTGCCGGAAAAAGCAGGTCAGCGCAAAGCACTGATCAATAAAGCCTGTCTGATTGCTGAGCTTATCGGCAATGCCGTCAAAAACTATAGGGTGTCAGAAAAATGACAGCAGCCGCTCAAGCCAAATGTAAACAGGTAACCAGAGCAAATTCAGTGCCGTTTAGCAGGATTGCAGTGCTTTTTTCAGCGCGGCGACCACTTTTTGCTGTTCATTCTCAGTGAGATAAGGGTGCATCGGCAGGCTCAGTACCTTTGCCGCCAGCTGTTCTGACAGCGGATTGGGCCGTGCATAAGATTGCAGCGCCGGTTGTTGATGTAGCGCCAGCGGATAGTGAATCGCGGTCGGGACGCCTTCTGCCTGCAGCAACGCAGCAATCAGGTCGCGCTGTGGCAACCGCACCGTGAATTGCGCCCAGGCCGATTGATTACCGGGCAATACTCTGGCCATAACCACTTGCGGGACTTCCGCCAATAGTGCTGTATAACGGGCAGCCACTTGCTCACGCAACTGCAGTTCTTCCGGGAAAATCTGCAGCTTCTGTAGCAAAATCGCGGCCTGTAGCGTATCGAGTCGGCTATTCACGCCAAGCCGTACATGGTAATAACGCTTCGATTGCCCATGCCGGGCGATTTGGCGAATACGCTGCGCCAACGCCTCGTCCGAGGTGAAAATCGCCCCGCCGTCGCCATAACAACCCAGCGGCTTACTCGGGAAAAAGCTGGTACAACTGATAGTACTCAAATTGCCGGAATGATGCCCCTGCTGCGTCGCGCCAAAACTCTGTGCCGCATCTTCAATGACGCAAAGGCCAAACTCGGCGGCAAGCGCGTTGAGCGCGCTAAAATCCGGGCATTGACCGTACAGCGACACCGGGATCAGCGCTTTAGTGCGTGGTGTTATTGCCGCCCGCACCGCATCGATATTGATCAGCATGGTATCAGGGTCGACGTCGACTAAAACCGGGGTCGCACCAAGGACTGCAACCGCTTCTGCGGTGGCGATATAGCTAAAAGCCGGCGTGATCACTTCATCGCCCGGGCCTATATCCAGTGCCATCAGGGCGATTTGCAGCGCATCAGTTCCATTTGCCACGCTGATACAATAACGGGCACTACAAAACTGACTGAGTTGTTGTTCGAGCTCGGCCACTTCAGGCCCTAAGATGTACTGGCCATGCGCCAGTACCGCGGCTATGGCAGCTGAAAGCTGGGGTTGCAGCCGTTGCTGCTGACGGTCTAAATCACAAAACTGCATCGGTTACTCCAAAGCAGTCAGGCCAGCTGAGCTCAGCTGATAGCGCTTGCCACTGTGCGGGCAGACCGTTTCTGCATCACCGCTCAGCGGTAAATCGAGTTGCTCGCCAAACTCGCTCATCCAGCCAATTTGCCGAGCCGGAACACCAACCATCAAGGCATAATCAGGCACATTTTTATTCACAACAGCACCAGCGCCGATAAAGGCAAATCGGCCGATGGTCACGCCACAGACGATAGTACAGTTCGCCCCCAAAGTGACGCCGGTTTTCACCAGCGTATCGCGGTACTCGTCTTTGCGGCTAATTAAACTGCGCGGGTTATACACATTGGTAAAAACCATACTGGGGCCACAGAACACGCCATCTTCCAGCGTCACATTGTCATACACAGAGACATTATTCTGAATTTTGACGTCATTGCCGATCCGCACCCGATTACCGACAAAAACGTTTTGTCCGAGCGAACAACGTTCACCGATCACAGCACCGCCACAAACATGACTGAAATGCCAGATCCGGCTATCTTGTCCAATCTGCGCGCCCTCGTCGACAATGGCCGATGGATGTTGCTGATACTGCACTTAACGCTGCTCCGGTTTACAAAGGTACGGATGATAATCACCGCTTAACGGCTGCACTTTAGCCTGACGGATCTGGGCGACGGTTTCAATTGCCACTCGGTTGTCTTCCAGGCCAAAACCACGGCCCGCCAGAATTTCCTGATATGACAGTGTGTGCAGGTCGGTAAATCCATCCGAGAATTCCAGTGATTCACCGTTGGCGGTCAAGGAGCGAAAGGTTCGCTGTCCGGCAGCCCTTGCTTCTGCCGGCACGTCGTCAACATCCACTGATAAAAACCAGCGAACCCGAGCTTTTTGATACTCGAGGTACCCCGCCGCTTTGGTTGGGCTGTAGTGATGCAGCGTATTTTGCTGCAAAGTGCCGAACAGGTAATGCAGCATATCGAAAAAATGCACGCCGATATTCGTTGCGATACCACCGGATTTTTTCTCATCACCTTTCCAGGACTGCAGATACCAGTTGCCGCGTGACGTGATGTAAGTGAGGTCAACGTCAAACTTCTGACCCGGATTGCTGAGCCGAACTTTCTCGCGAAAAGCGCGGATCGCCGGATGTAAGCGCAGCTGCAGGATGGTATGGACTTGACGGCCGGTATCTTTTTCCAAATCAATCAGACCGTCGATATTCCAAGGATTCAGCACTAAAGGTTTCTCGCAAATTGCATCTGTATTAGAGCGCAAGGCAAAACGAACATGGGAATCGTGCAGATAATTGGGTGAACAAATAGACAAATAATTCAGCTGTTTACCGTGATTCGCCCGGCGAAGTTTGTCGATGTGACGGTCAAAACGTTCGAATTCAGTGAAAAAATGTGCTTCGGGAAACCACGAATCCAAAATACCGACTGAGTCATTCGGATCTAAAGCGGCAATCAGCTGATGGCCGGTTTCTTTGATTGCTTTCATATGGCGCGGAGCTATGTAACCCGCTACGCCGATAATGCCAAAATTACTCATCATGTGACTCCCGCCGCAGTGCTTATCTGACTATCGGCAGCAAAGCGCCGAACTGTAGCACAGGTAATGCAAAATCAACTCCAATCTGCTCAACCTCATGTCAGGGCATGGCCGGGTGCTGCACCAACGGCCAGCGATGCGGGTGGGATTCTAACCATAACTCCAATAACAACAAGGACCACAGATGATACACGCTCCAGGCTGGCAATATCTTGTCACTGAGTAGCTTCAGAGTTCCAATCCCAAGCACGCCATCAAGCGCCATTCCACCCAAATCAATACGGCGCTTCAGTTCGTGCCATATCGGTACTTTGGCTTTTTGCATAAATGGGTCTATCCCAAAGCCTTTTTTCGGTCTGTTCAGCCATGCTTGCGGGATGTATTGCTGGGCAACCTGACGCAGCAGATATTTTCCTCGCCCATCCGCCAGTAACGCCTGCTCCTCCAAACTGGCGGCAAACTCTGCCAACTCAGGGCACAAATACGGCGAGCGGCATTCAAGGGCATGCTGCATACTCATCCGATCCACCTTCGCCAGCACAACGGGCAGGTAATACCGGACGTCCGCCGCGCGCACTCTGTGAATCACCGCTCGTTGATCTAAATCCAGTGCGCGCCGACAGGCAAGTAACTGGTCTGAAGCCAACGCAGGCACACAGCCGAACAAATCACGTAAATAGTGATCAGGGAACAACTGTCCCATAAAACTGTAATACTCGCGACCCAGATGCCAGCGCCGGGCAGTTATGTCGGCCTCGCGACCAGCCGCTTTTTGCTTCAGCTCGAGGTAACGACTATAGCCACCAAACAACTCATCGCCGCCGTCTCCGGTCAGCGCGACCGTCACTTTTTGACGAGCCAATTGGGAGATAAAATAAGTCGGCACACAAGAGCTGTCGCAATTAGGTTCATCGAGGCACGCTGCCATTAGATTGGCATACCCAGCATAATCTGCCGGATCGATCATCAGGTCCTGATGCTCAGTGTCCAAATGTTGCGCCATCGCTCTGGCTTCTAGGTGTTCACTCTCTGGCATGTCCGTAAAACCGATTGAAAAGGTTTGTACCGGGCGCTGTAACACCTTTCGCATCAAAGCCACCACCGTTGATGAGTCAACACCACCAGACAGGAAAGCTCCGACCGGCACATCGGCAATTAAACGACGCTGCGTAGAGCGCAGCAGGATATCTTCAAGCTGTTCCGCATTACCGTGCCCCTCTTGTGGTGCCGGTTGCCACTGGGTAAATGCGTGGCTATGGCCTACACCTTCCGGTGTTATACGCAACAAATGGCCGGGTTCGAGTTTGAAACAGTGCGCGTAAATCGTATCGGGCGCCGGGATCTGCTGAAAAGCCAGCAGACTGGCGATATGCCCTGCCGTGATTAAAGGATCAAACCCAGGCAAAACCGTCAAGGCCTGAAGCTCTGAGGCAAAGGCAAACAAGCCATGCTGACAGGTAAAGTACAGAGGTTTCTCGCCAAACAAGTCGCGCGCCAGCACGAGATGCCGGTTCTTAGATTGGTACCAGCCAAAAGCAAACATACCATCCAGATACGTTAACGCTTCCGTGCCCTGGTACTGTAAAGCGTCCAGTAATACTTCGGTATCAGAAGACGAATGAAAATGCCGGCCTTTATTTATAGCCCGCTGTTTTAACTCGACAAAATTATAAATTTCACCATTAAAACACAGCACATCAGCGCCGTCTGCGCTTTGCATCGGCTGATGGCCTGCCTGACTGGTATCCACCACGCTCAGACGCCGGTGCGCCAGCACACAACGCCCATCCTCCGACAGCCAAAGCCCAGCATCATCTGGGCCACGATGTTGCAGGCTATCAGACATCCGTTGCGCCAAATGTTGCATTTCTAACGATGTCAGCGTGCTATTAAGATTGTAAAGCCCTGCTATGCCGCACATTAGCGTTGTCTCACTGGAATAAATCCATCACTGTGGTGGTATCCCATCCCAGTGGATCTTCTAAATAATAATCACGGGCACGCTCGACATAATAACAGTACAACGAGCGAATAAAGTTGAACGATTCGACAAAGTCATCAGCGCCATCGGGCCCGATATTCGCCGCAATTTTGGTCATCAAACCACCGACAAAGTTCGCGGAACCATGCATCAACATAAATGTCAGATCATCATTCACCAACGCTTTACTGCGGATATGTTCCCACTGCGCTTTAATCACATCCATCGCTTCCGCCTGATTATTGCAACGATGGTCTATGATGCCATGCAGCTTTGTCATACTGGCCGCATAGACATCGAGCGGATATTGTGCATAAACTTTTTCCGCCAATCCTGAAAACCGCGGATGGAAAGTTTGCTCAATCAAATCAGCTAGCAAGTCTGCTTTGGCCGGGATTTCTGCCGGCAACAAAACGTTTTCCGGTAGTAATGGCTGTGCTCCCCGGATTTTAGAACCGTTACTGCAGTTATAGACTTCAATCCGATGACCACTGGCGGCAATAGCTTGCCCCAGCAGTTTGCGCGAGACATCAAATTCAGGCTTGGTATACACGATAGGACGGAAATTACCTTCGACCGGAACTCCACCACCATGGAAATCCTGATAGTTGTACACTTGACTACCATCATTTTTATAATAAGCCGAATGCGACGAATGGTGTTTGTCTACCGACAAGAAACCAAGGTCCACACCCCAAAAATAGAAATAGCGGAATCCCCAGCGAATCATATAGTTCAGCACCATATTGGTCACTGTAGGGTAAGCAAACGCCAAGGAAGCAATCTGAATACCGTGTTTCTCTAAACCATTGCTGAACATATAGGTGGAAGCTTCTCCCTCTTTAAAACACAGGAGGGTTTCGGAAAATAATGCAGCCGTATCCGGATGCATACCGTTGACGCTGATCAACCGGATCTTTTTCAGATACTCAATATCATCAATCCGAGTGATCCAGTCATAGGTCGAACGGTTTTGCTCAATTTCGGCATGAAAATCAGGACACAAACCATGGGCATGCAAAGACTTCAGCGCAGTGCCACAACTAACAAGAATATACTTATCCCTGTGCTCATAGAGGTGGGGGTAACATTCATCAAGACTAGGCCCGTTGCCAACAATAAACACTGGCAAGTTATAAGCGTCAAAATCTGCCTTTGGAAAATTTTTGCGCATAAAACGGTGGTGACCATCGACACTATAATAAGTATGCGCGATACCATAGCGGGCATGATCGTAATACTCTCCCATCGCCAATACCACTTTCAGCTCTGCGCGCAGATCTGAGCCCGCTCTTTGCATAGCCGAGCTGTAGTAACTGGTCATCAGATAAGTGTTCGCGATGGAGTAAGCCCCTACCTGATAGAACTGCGACATCAAATCGTAGAAATAGGTAGAACCGTCGCCGCCCAGGTTCAGATAGAGACGGCTTTTTTGCTGGTCCATTTTTTCCAGCATACCGGCCCAATCTGCAATAAAAAGGCTGGCAAAAAAGAAATCCAGATTAGGCTCACAAATAAACAAGTTTTCGATAGTTCGATCTTTGGTCAACGTTTCCGTCTGTAAACCAAATGCGATGCCAAACTGAATCATGCAGTTTACAGAAGCGGGCAACTTACTCTGCTTCAGGATGGTTTTTTCCAAATGCTGACTCATATGGTCTGTCACCATAAAGTGCAGATATTTCCAGAGTTTTCCGGGATTCTTGATGCCGACAATCACGTCGTCTTTGTATGGATGCTCAACGAAAAAACGGGCTACTTCAGCGGATTCGGCATAACAATCTTGATAGAACAACGCCTGACGTTTTGTGTGATACAGATTGGGAGCACCGCTATCATCTTCAACCAAAATCCAGTGCTTAGGTTGATACTGCTGCATGTTTTGCCAGATCTCTGGATAAAACCGCTGAAATGCCTGCATGTTAAGCGTAAACTTCTGCTCGGCTTTAGCACAATGAAACGGCTTTTCCTGATAAGTCGCCGCTGTATTAGGTGCGTGTTCCGGCACATAATCGAGTGCATGCTGGTATCCGGCAAACAGCGGTTTCGCTTTAGTCAGCTTGTCCAGATCACCTGAGTTTTCCATCAGGTAGTTAATCACTTCATCCATCACCGGATGAAACTGATGACGATAGATGTAGATATCATGCAAATTTGCATCGAACTGTAACAATTCCGCGAGCTCAGATGTAATACCTGACGCATCCGAACCGGCCTGAATAAAGATATGAGTGCCAAGCGCCCGCGCGGTATCCAGCAACATGGACCAATCGTGCGTTTGCACAGAACACATCAACATATCGAGGTTCGGCTCGTACACGACCAAAAAGCGAATTCGGCAGTTTGATATCAGCTCTGTCAGGTGATAACCCAGACCCATGCCAAAAACCAACATCACGTCGACGCTGTTGGGCAATGGTCGCCGACGCCAGCTTTGTCCGTCGGCGTCAGTCAGGCTGAAATAACTGGCGGCTTTAAAATACTGCGCCAGTTCCTCACTGACGTCCTGCTGCGGATTCACGCCATAGAAGGCGCGACCAGTCGAGAAATCAACGATATTGAGTTGCTGCTCTTTCGTGCAAAACAGCGAATATTGCTGGATCTGATGCGAATCGATGATATCCACAAGGCTTGGGATATGCTCGCGAAAGGCCGCAATGTTCATATTGATATTCTTGGCAATGCCGGCGGACACCTGCTTTTCCAGCGCTTGTTGCGCTTCGGTGTCGTCGTCGATTTGATACTGGATAAATTTAAGCATAACGTCTCTGCCAAAAAATAAGAGTCAGCAACGCCGAAGCGACCGCCGCTGCTAAGAATGAATTCTATAATGCGCCCGAAGGTTTTGATCCGGCAAACAATTTTTATGCCAGCCGGTAGCGGCGGAAATCTGACGCTTAGCTTTGCTGGCCCAGTCTGGACTGAAAAATTGTCAATGCATTAGCCACGGCATCATCCATATTGAAGTATTTATACTCAGCGAGCCGCCCGAGGACCAGCAACTGCGGATACTGTGCGGCCAATGCCCGATATTGTTCATATCGTTGTTGATTCTCGCTGGTAAACACCGGGTAATAAGGGATATTTTTTGCAGGGTCGTTTTTGTCGTAGTCCTGCGGATATTCCAGGACTACAGTGGTCCCTGAGCCCTTATCCCCTAAGATGTGCTTGAACTCGGTAATACGGGTCAGATCTGGCGCCAACGGGTAATTGACCGTAGTCGCAGTCTGATAATAAGGGTATTCGTAGCTTTGAAACACAAACTGCAAAGAGCGGTATGGCAACTCACCACATTGATAGTCAAACAACTGATCAAGCATGCCGGTATAAATCACAGCGCCCTGAAAAATCTCACCATCGAACCAGATTTTGCCATCCGATAATGTCAGTCGGGTCAGTGCATCAACACCTGTCTCTAAATCTATTTGCGGATGACTGAGCATAGCGCCAATCATCTGACTATACCCACCCACCGGCATCGCCTGATAAGTATCATGGAAATATCGATCATCACGGCTTAACACCACCGGCACACGGGATAGCACGGCAGGGTCAATCTGTTCGGCACTGATGCCCCACTGACGCATGGTGTACTGCACAAAAATATTGTCGTAAATCCAGTCGGCCAGTTGCTGTAAGGCCTGAACACCCGACTGACGAAGGTCCAGGATAGGCACTCGTGCCCCTGCTCCATATCGTTCCAGTAGTTGTTGTTCCAACAACTTCGCCTGCTCTGGTTGATACAACTGATACAGTGAATTCAGATTAAAAGGCAGGGGGATCCGCAAATCACCCACTTGCGCCAACACTTTGTGTTCATATGGTTGCCAACTGGTAAAACGACTCAGATAGTCCCACACTGGTTTTTTACTGGTATGGAATAAATGCGGGCCATATTTGTGGATCAGGCAGCCAAACTGGTCACGTTCATCAAAACAGTTGCCAGCCAGATGGGGACGCTGGTCGAGCACTAAAACACGCCGGTTCAGTAAACCAGCCATTTGTTCGGCCATTACGGCACCGGATAAGCCGGCCCCGACCACGATCGCATCATACTGCATGCTCACCCCACAAGGTTTGACGTACATCACTGGGTTGGGTCCGTAATTCGAAAGCTTGCTGATGCCGGTTGTCGAACCACAATGGCTGATCTGCTGAGCGTTCGATCATCTGTAAAAACATATCATCCTGCTTATTTTTTAAAAAAAACAAGGCAGCGGCAAAATATTGATGGTTCACGCCCAGCTGGATCACTTCGCTATCGACACCAAAACGCTCGCCCAACCGGCAGGCATTGACCAGTTCTTCAGTGACCTGAACGCGACGGGTAGCGCTTTGTTGAGTCATGGCGCAAAAACTATTGGGATGAACGCGATAGCGTCCCAGTGCTTGCGGAAGTAGGTCAACAGTTCCCTGCAAAAAACCTGCATTCATGATGTGCCAAGGGTAATCACAGATGATTTTACTGCCATGATCCAGCGCCTGAAGCAAGCAGTCATGCCGGCGGAACATGATGCTGCTGGCCTGTAAAAAAGTACCATAACGGATTAAGTGGCTAATATCTGCTTTTTGCGGAATATACCTGGCATTATAAAACTCATCGGAATACCACTTCAGCCGGGCACCAGTCACAGTATCAAACATATCGGATTCATGATAACTGATAGCGCAGCCGGGATTGGCATCGAGGTAATCTACCTGCGCCTGCAATTTACCCGGCAGCGCGACATCATCACCATCCAGATATGCAATGTAATCGCCGCGCGCCGCCAGCAGAAGGTTAGCCATACTGCCAATCAAACCGGTATTTTGCGCATTATCCAGTACTTTTAACTGTGGATAGGCCGGTTCCAGATAACGGATCACATCGCGCGTATTGTCTGGAGAACAATCGTTACAAACCAGTACTTCAAAATCGAAATTGGTTTTTTGCGCTAAAACACTGAGTAAACACTCATGAATAAAGGCGGAAAATTTATAGGCAGGAATAACAACACTCAGTTTCATGCGTTACCTCGGCATTAAAATACACTGAACATGCCGCTCAACACGTCGCCCGCTGCAGCAAAAGCAGTCGAAATAGAACCGACAACAACCGGTCAGAAATTACCATAATTATCAATGGCTTTTCGACCATTTTGCAGATTAAGTAAAGCACCGCCAATGCGTTGACGTTCTTCAGTGACCTGCTGTTGCCTTGCCTGCACCCATTTCAATTCAGCTTCAAGCACTGGCCGGTCAGCCTCAGTCGCTTGTGCACAAAAAGCTTCTAAATCAGTTTGATACTTTTGCCATGACTCAGCAAATTCGATGAGGTCATAGTCTTCTATCGTCAACAGCATCTCAATGACGGCTCGGCGCTGCGCGATACCAGCGAGTACCGTGTTCATGCTGAAGCCAGATTTTGCCGGGAATCACGGTCTGCCAGCATGCGGAAACCAAGCTCGCGTTCGCTGACGGGGATCTCATCCCAAGCTGACTTAATTTTTAGCATGATCTCAATCACATCGTCGATTTTGCCAACACTACTTTCGCGGCTCGCCAACATCAGATGGTTCACCATAAAATCATAGAGAGACCATAGATTTTGCGACACTTCACCACCAGCATCCATATCCAGCGAATGCTGTAATGCCGTGATAATGCTCATGGCTTTGGACATCGTTTGTGATTTTCCAACGAAATCTTTACGCTCAATACAGCCGCGCGCTTTCGCCATATTCTCCAATGACCCCTGCATTAACAACTGGATCACCCGATGCGGATCCGCAACTGCGAGGTCGTTTTTAACACCGACCGATTTATATGCGTTGATACCGTAACTCATCTAATACTCCCGTTGTCATCGTAAGTTGGATAAAGACGCAAGCTGCGAACTTAGCATTGCTGATGTACCTTGCAACTGGCCCAACTGCGAATCCAGTGCACCATATCGTTGTCGTAAAGTATTCTCGTAACTCTCTATATATCGGGTGTAAGCCTCACGATCTTTAGTATTTTTTGTCAGACTATTTTTGAGAGAAGTTTCTCTGTTATCCAACAGTCCACCTTTTTGCGTGAACTGAGTCACCAAATTAGTAATGGTTGCATTAAAGCCATCGGGATTGCCGAAGAGTTTGGAAATGCCGTCGAAATTATCTTTCAAAGCGGCGTCTAGGCGCTCACGGCCTGAAGCAGAACCGATTCTAGAGCTTGATATCTCCAGACGCCCATTGTTCGTCATGGTGATGCCTACGGCAAAGAGATTATTGAGTCCGGGTTCTGCAGAGCCTACAGCCTTGCCCAATGCGCCGGTCACCATATTGAGCATGCTGCGTACAGTCGGATCACTATTAAGAGGGCCACCTTCACTGACGACAGTTTTACCATTCGGGCCAAGAACTCTGTTTCTTGTTAATGACTCAACTTCCGTGACTAAACCGTTATAGCTGTCGATGAAAGCTTTAAGCTTGTCTTCGGTGCCTTTTTTGTCGGTTGCAATGGTCAGCGTGGCGTTATTGCCATCAGGCGTGACGTTTTGCACGGTAAACTCGGTATCCTGCAAAGCATTCGTAAAGGTATTGGTTTTACTGAACGTACTGATGCCATCGATAATCACTTCTGCATCTGTAGCGGCTTTGGTTACGGTCAGTCCGGCTGTTCCGGTACTGTTTGGCACGGTAGAAATACCATCAAGTGCCGCATTGTTGTTGGTGATACTGAGCTCATTTCCAGACCCTGTGACCGTTGAAGTCAGCACAAGCTTGGTACCAACAGTGCCACCGGCATTAATAATATTGGCACTGACCCCAAAGTTGTCTTTATTACTGTTGATCGCTTGTCTGAGCTGATCGAGCGTCATGTTCGCGGAAACGTCAACTTTAAAAGATTTGCCGCCGGCACCAAAAGTCAATTCACCGGCTGTCGTACTGACAACACTGCTTGAAGAAGCAAATGCTAGATTAGCGCTTTCTACCCGGCTACCAGACGCCAGGGTTTTTACTTTCATATCAAACACCCCAGGAGCTGCAGTGGTCTTAGCTGTAGCTTCCAGATATGTTTTTGTATCTGTGGGTTGTTTCACGGTGGCAGTTCTGGCGTTGAGATTATCCAAACTCAACGCCTTCACTGCATCCTGAAATCTAGACATCGCCGATTTCAGTTTACCGTAACCAGACAAGGAGGAATCTAGGCTTTTTTTAGCATCCTCTAAACGGGATTCTTTCGTCATCCGTTCAGCTCTTACTAATTGTGTGACCAAACTTTCCAGATCTAAGCCAGAGGCCGACCCTAGGGCACGGATTGCCATGATTTCTCCTCGCTGTCTTACACTTTACTATTAATCAGCAAACCAGTTGCTGACCCGAGATCATCCTGCAACTTTTTGATTGCACTTGCCATTTTAAGCACTTCTTCACCCGGGATCTGCCGGATCACATCTTTGGTTTCAAAATCGATGACTTTGACCACAGCTTTTCCGGAGTTCTCGTCCACTGAAAAATTCAGTGTGCGCATCTGTGCATTCACAAACTGGTTAATGCTCTCAACCGCGTCACCTAGCTCTGCTGCACTAGGTGCCGGCTGAGCTTTAGTGACTGCGGCGTTCTCAGTTGGCAGTTTTGCTGCTTCCTGAGGAGGCCGGGTTGCAGTCTTGACCTCATTGTCGACCGCCGCCAAATCTTTTGGTGGCGGCATATTACGCTGTTGCCGGAGCATAGCGCTCATTTCGACTGAGTTCATGATCTGTCACCTCTTATCGGCTGGCTTGGCGGTAACTTAAACCAAAAGTCCCACCCCGCCAGTCAGCGTCAGAATTAACCCAGTAAAGATAATGCAGATTGTGGCCGGGTGTTAGCTTGCGCTAATACCGTGGTGCTCGCTTGCTGCAAAATCTGTGCCCGTGTCAGTTCAGCCGTTTCTTTTGCGAAATCAGTGTCACGGATCCGGCTGCGTGCGGCAGATACGTTTTCAACGATGTTGCTTAAGTTACGGATAGTTGACTGGAAGCGGTTTTGCAGAGCACCCAAGTCAGCCCGTTTACTGTCGATAGTTTCGATTGCAGTATCGATACTGGCCAACGCTGTAGATGCACCGCCAACAGTAGCGATGGATAAACTTGCCAAGCTCAGACCCGATGCACCAAAACCACCAGCACGCGACAGGTTGACACTGATTGACTGACCAGCATTGGCCCCAACCAGGAATTTAGCGGAATAACCACCCTTCAGGATATCAACACCACCAAACTGCGTATTTTGCGCAATACGGCTGATCTCTGTTTTCAGCGCAGACACTTCTTTTTGCAGTGCTGTGCGGTCAGCAGAGTTGTTGATACCATTTTGTGATTGTACTGCCAGTGTACGGATACGTTGCAGTGAGTTTGTGATCTCATCCAACGCACCTTCAGCAACCTGAGAGGCAGAAATACCGTCGTTGGCGTTACTGATAGCCTGATTCAGACCGTTAACCTGAGAAGTTAAACGGTTACTGATTTGCAAGCCTGCAGCATCATCCGCCGCACTGTTGATCCGGAAGCCTGATGACAAGCGTTTGTATGCGGTGTCAAGAGCGGTCCCTGAAGTTAATAATTGGCGCTGAGCGTTCAGCGCCGAGACGTTGGTGTTTACTGCTAAAGCCATAAGTCACTCCTTAAAAGTTGGGTCAGGTCTGCAAACCGTCGGCAACTTCTTGATTAAGCGGATTCCCGCAATTTTCGCCAAACTGCAATTTGGCTTAACTGGGGTATCGGCAACAACTTTCAGGACTTTAGGAAAAAAAGGCAATTTTTTTCCACATTTTAAAAAATTTAAAAAATAACTATAATTATCATATATTTATACAAAGGAAATATTTTGCATAAGCGGCAAATGAGCGTGATTTCAAGGCAGAACCTGCTGTATTTGAACAAGCGCCAGTGAGCGGAAGATTCATGCAACGTGATTGGTGTGTGGTCGTGAAGTAAATATCAGGGAGCAAAAAATATCTGCAGAAAGGGGCAGGAACATTCTGTGAAGAGCGAAGCTATGCGGCGATACAAATAAGAGCGCCCCTGCCCGGTAACCGGACAGGGGCGTTCATCCCTGAAGCATCTCTGGTTCTATCGCTGCCGGGTTAACCCAGCAGTGATAGTGCCGACTGCGGACGCTGATTGGCCTGTGACAGGATGGTCGTACTCGCCTGTTGCAGGATCTGCGAGCGGGTCAGTTCAGCTGTTTCTTTAGCGAAATCAGTATCACGGATCCGACTACGCGCAGATGACACGTTTTCTACAATGTTGCTCAGGTTACGGATAGTTGACTGGAAGCGGTTTTGTAACGCACCCAAATCTGCCCGTTTGCTGTCAATCGTTTCAATCGCTGTGTCAATGCTGGCTAATGCAGCAGAGGCATTGGCGACTGTCGCAACCGACAAAGTCCCGATACTTAAACCTGAAGCACCAAAACCACCGGTTCTTGACAGATTCACACTGATGTTCTGGTTTGCGTTGGCGCCGACCAGGAACTTGGAAGAATAGTTTCCATTTAACAGTGCTACACCACCAAACTGAGTTGTGGTTGCAACCCGGCTGATTTCCGTTTTCAGCGCCGATACTTCTTTTTGCAGCGCAACCCGGTCAGCTGAGTTGTTAATCCCGTTCTGGGATTGCACTGCCAGCGTGCGGATACGTTGCAAAGCTGTCGTAATTTCATCCATTGCACCTTCAGCCGTTTGTGCCAGTGAAATACCGTCATTGGCATTCCGGATGGCCTGATCCAAGCCTTGGATCTGACTGGTTAAGCGGTTGCTGATTTGCAAACCCGCTGCGTCATCGGCAGCGCTGTTAATGCGAAAGCCTGATGACAAACGTTTAAAAGCGCCGTCCAGTGAGTTGCCTGAGTTAATCAGCTGACGCTGAGCATTTAACGCTGAAACGTTAGTGTTTACATATAATGACATAGCGTCATCCTCCGGTTGTGTAATACGTAGCCATAAAAGCCGTCCTCTTTTCTTCGACAGGTACCGCCATTGTGTGGTTAGGCCGTAGTGTCATAAGTCATTGTCATGGTCTGGTCGTAAATGCAGGAAGACCCCAGACCGTTATGTATTTGGCGGGGCGCATGACGCCCCTGTTCAGTTCAAATTTAACCTTGCAGCAATGAAAGCGCTGACTGAGGTCTTTGATTTGCCTGAGATAAAATTGTTGTGCTGGCCTGTTGCAGGATCTGTGAACGGGTCAGTTCTGCCGTTTCTCGGGCAAAATCTGTATCCCGGATCCGGCTACGGGCCGAAGAGACGTTTTCCGTAATGTTGGATAAGTTGCGGATCGTCGACTGAAAGCGGTTTTGGATCGCACCGAGGTCTGCGCGTTTACCGTCAATGGCTTTAATAGCGCTGTCGACAGCAGTCAGCGCTGCGGAAGCTCCGGCTAAAGTTGCAATCGATAGCGTCGCTAGGTTCAGGCCCGAGGTACCGAAGCCCCCGTTAGCCCTGGAAATGTTCACGCTGATGTTCTGCCCGGCATTGGCGCCAACCAGAAACGTCGACGAATAGGTGCCATCCAATAGTTTCACGCCACCAAACTGCGTCGTCGTAGCGATCCGGCTAATCTCAGTCTTTAAAGCGGAAACTTCTTTTTGCAGAGCAAGACGGTCACCAGAACTGTTAATCCCGTTTTGTGATTGCACTGACAACACACGGATCCGCTGCAATGCAGTGGTAATTTCATCCATGGCGCCTTCAGCAACTTGAGATAAAGAAATGCCGTCGTTAGCATTACGAATGGCCTGATCCAAGCCCTGGATCTGACTGGTTAAGCGGTTACTGATTTGCAAACCAGCAGCGTCATCAGCGGCGCTATTGATCCGAAAACCCGAGGATAGTCGCTGAAACGAAACATCGAGGGTTTTCCCCGAGTTAATCAGCTGACGTTGCGCATTGAGCGCAGATACGTTGGTATTAACAAATAAAGCCATGGTTCTTTCTCCTGAACTTATGTTTAACGATGCGAGACATCTTTATATTATTTAACTCGCTCATTATATTTATCGGAGAAACAACAATATTCTTTAGGGTGTTTTTCTTAAAAATTTACAATATTATTTATAGGCGAAAATAAAAAAGGCTACACAATAATGTGTAGCCAATGAGCAAAAGCTCAGGAGTTGTATCAAATCGTTTCAATAATTTTTTAATTAATATATTAACCCT
>Ga0209812_10000377_pt1 | contig 41684 bp, 28 predicted proteins | sample JI71714BDNA_FD_187502 | JGI IMG/M metagenome (GOLD analysis project Ga0209812, IMG submission 187502) | Wastewater effluent complex algal communities from Wisconsin, to seasonally profile nutrient transformation and Carbon sequestration -... | ecosystem: Engineered > WWTP > Effluent > Algae...
TTTAATGACCTCTAACTTCTCGGATTTACTCCATGTTTTTCTGTGTGTTCCCATAACTGCAAATTTATTAATTATTTAGTTAAATTTGTGTCCAGTTATTTAAGGGGTTAATTTGGATTCAATTATCTAAAATTTAAATTAAACGTGAATAATCGAATTGAAATTAATAAAAAAAAAAACTGAGATTTTTGAAATTAGCAAGGCCCTTCTTCATTTTCTACAGTTCCATCAGGATATACCCAAGTGGTAGCTTTACAGCCATCGTCATAAATTTCCCACCCAGTCCCTGTAAAATATACTAATGCATCAGGTTTACTTTGTACATCAGTAAAGCTCATTAGAGAAAACGAAACTCCAAGAAGCAAAGCAAAAACAAACTTTTTCATTTTAAAATTATTTAATTTAATTAAAATCGCACTAACATCTTTTTTGGAGTCAACTCATGCTCAAAATGATAAGTATATTTTTTGATGTTATTCCTCCAACTGCTAAAACTCATTTTAAACTATCAAGATCACTTGACCACTTTCCAGAAGGATAAATTAGAAGTCTATAGTATCAATTTACCGTTTGCGTTTGTGTTAATTTTTAAAATTAGTTTGTAACAACTTTAATTAGACGAAACATAAAACAATAACCACATTTTTTACTGGGTAATAATTTTATTTTTTACAATTTAATTTTTATTAATAATTCAAAACCAGTACAATCACTCGTGTTCTCTAGTTTTTACATTTTTATCAGGTTTTATCTCATTATCGGCACTTCGAAATGTCACTTCTTTAAAATTCTCCAAATTTGGTTGACCTGCATTTACCCAGCAAGTATAAAGGCACGAACCTATGGCATGAATAGAAGATCGCATTTGTTCTTCTACCATACTACCTAGGGCTTTGGTGTAAGCTTCTGCATATTCAGGGCATTGGATACGGATAGTTTGATTAAGACGCTCGTCAAAACAAAACTGTCTATCTTGATCAAACTCACGGCTCAATCTCCTTTCTACCATCAATACACTATCTAAATGGCTATGGGCTTTGGTGATGATATCCCAGAAAAAGTCGCGTGGATTCTCAATGAGTTCGGCTTTACCCACAAAAAAATCATATTCATTTTCTGCAAATAACTCAGGAATTCTGGACTCCCAAAAAGCATGAATTCCTACTTGATTTGTCAATTGTCCATTGTAATTTTTAGTTGTATGTAAAGGTACATGTGCATCACTGATATAATGACCAAATTCGGCTGAGTGTCTCAAAATAGCATTGTAATCTTTCATTTCAAATGCTTTAGTGAGTTTGTACATCATACTTTCCAAATGATACGGTACTATACCATGCTCAGAAAAATGATCTTCAATGAGTACGTCTATTTTGTTTTTATTAAAATAAGTTGTGTTAAATAATTCATCAAGATCATACCCTGAAAGACGCCATTCATCTTCATAATACATAGGTTTGATCACTTTTTTCCAATACTTTACAAATAATTGATATTCAATCACTAAGTTGACACCACCAAAAGCAGTAGTACGTAAAGCAAAAGTGTCATTTGTGATTGTTTTATCAAAATACAAAGTATCATTATTCCTTATAAATTTGATTTTGCAATGTTTTATGATCGCTTCTTCAAAATCGCGTGGTACATTGTCAAACGGGATTTTATCCCACATGTCTATGTCTATATAATGTCTTACTGCCTCATGTTTGGTCGCATATCGCCTTTTGTCGGGATCGATGGCATGTTCAGTCATGTATTCTATGTGTTTTTTGTAGAATCCCATCATTTCAGGTGGTAGCGTAAATACAGCCATCCGATTGATAAGTCTATGTCCATAGAATCCCCAAGCTTCTGGTTTTATCCAAGCTACTGAGATGACCAAACACAAGGTTAGTAATATAAAAATTCCTTTCTTCAATGTAAAGTAGACTGTTTAATGAGTGTGAAAGATATTAAAAATTTCATTGGTTAAAATATTATTTTTGAATTCATTAAAAGCATTTTAAATATTTAGGCTCAAAGCACTGTTTTACAATAATATAAACATTAAAGTAAATACTTATACAAGAAAATAATTTGATCTATACTTTCCTCTTAAATGACCAAGTAATGTAAAATCTAGCCACTTCTACCCCATCCTGATTTTTCCCACTAGATGTCATTGTCAACGTGGTACTGTCGCCTGATTTGGTAAGTGTATCTAGTTTCTCGCGTAAAGCTAGTCCTTGGTCACATGTAAAATAAATTTTCTGATCCGCTTTTTTGAAGAATTCTGCTCTAAAATCTACTACCAACATAGCATGTGGTGGCCTTCCGTGTAGATACATTTGACATAAGATACCACTGGAAAATTCAGCAGCCCCAGCTAATGCAGCAAAATAGATAGACCTAAATGGATTTTGAGTTCGCCAAGTAAATGGCAAGGCGATAATACATTCACACTCGTTCAATTCCTTGATTCTGATACCCCAAAAGACTATGGAAGGCAGTCTGAGCAACATACCAAATACAAACCTTACTGGGTTCATTATCTTTGCTTTGTATGTTAATTGGTTTTGATCCATATCTCAAGATTTTCTAGCAATCCAAGGTATTTCTGCCACTTGATGTGTGTGGGACAAATATCTTGATAAAATAAAAAAGTAATCCGACAATCTATTCAAGTAAACGATAATCTGTTGATCTACAGTTGATAATGAGTTAAGTGAAATCACCCTTCTCTCTGCACGTCTGCAAACGGTGCGACATACATGGGCATTCGCAATGGCAAGATCTCCACTTGGTAGAATAAAATTGCGCAAAGGTGGCAAGATCTGATCCATATTATCCATAGCGATTTCTAAGATTTCTATATCACTAGCTTGAATATCTGATGATGGAGTGGATTTATCAGGATCTGTGGCCAAAGCTGCTCCTACTGCAAATAACCTATTCTGTACATCGGTTAAAATTGAAATTTGTTTTTCGTCATCAAAAGAAGCCATCAAAAGGCCAATAAATGAATTGAGCTCATCTACTGTACCATATGCTTCGATTCTAAAATCATCTTTGGCTACGCGTCTACCTCCAAAAAGTGAAGTTGTACCTTCGTCTCCTGTTTTTGTATATATCTTCATTTTGAGAAAAATCAGGTTTATAAAAAAGTGCAAGATAATCAATTTTCGATTCTGGATATAGCAGCATTTGTATATTTTTATGATTAGATATATTTTCTAATTTCTTAAAAAATCAAATACGCTCAAAACCATTACTAGCTTAATTTTAATTTGTTTTGTGTATAAAATCGTACCTTTGCACAAAATTTTATTGTTATGACAAATATATATAAACTTCATCCTTGGCATGGTGTAGAAATAGGTGATGAAGCACCTGAATTAGTGACTGCTTTCATTGAAATCATACCTAGTGATACTGTAAAATATGAAATAGATAAACATTCTGGTTACCTAAAAGTGGATAGACCACAGAAATTTAGCAACATTGTACCAGCTTTGTATGGATTTATACCTATGACGTACTGCAAAGAAGAATTGGCTAGTGTAAATATGAAGTATACTGGACGTACAGATATACAAGGAGATGGTGACCCATTAGATATACTTGTATTGACGGAAAGAGAGATTACACATGGTGACATCATAGTGAAGGCATTCCCCATAGGTGGTTTCAGATTGGTAGATAATAATGAAGCGGACGATAAGATCATTGCCGTACTTAAAAACGATGACATTTATGGGCAATGGAAAGATATCAATGATGTACCTGTTACTATTATCAATAGGTTAAAGCACTACTTCCTTACTTACAAACAAATGCCACATAAAGCGCCGACTTGTATTATAGATGAAGTATATGGCAAAGAAGCAGCTTTTGAAGTGATTAAGGCTAGTATGACAGATTACAACAATCATTATAAAAAGTAATAATTTTGCCATATTTCGAAGACAAAACGAGATTACTTTATTGCGTTCAACTGAATTTATTAATCTTGTTTTGCAGCAGGGTCTTGTTCTGGTAGCGTATATTCTTTTTGACCTTTACCGAAAACTGAAAAATGAGCATATCTTTTAGGATTCAATCTCAAATCTTGTAATAATAGATTCAAATTATTAGTAGATGCTGTGAGATTGGTATAAAGTTGTTTGTCATTCATCAATTTACCTAAAGATCCATCGCCCTTATTAATCTTTGAAAGAACAACATCAAGCTCTTTCATTGTATTATTGGTAGATGTCAATGTCGTTTGCAAAGAAGCTATAGCTGTTTTGGAAGCATCAAGGGTAGCATTTGTATTACCAATGGTTGTTTTAAGATCACCTTTAGCAATATCACCTGTTATTTTTTCTATGTTGGCTAATAACTGTTCTATCTTTTGATTACTTTTTGTCAATGCCCCTGTAATTGATGCCATATTATCTATGGTTTTATTAAGGTTGGCAGATGAGTTTGTAATCAATGTATTGGTAGAAGCAGTGATGGCCGCTACGTTTTTTGATATAATCTCCAATTGTCGAACAGTCTCATTTATACTACCAGGTTGACCTTCTTTTCCTATATCTCCGATGATGGCTTTTACAGATTGGGTTAGTTCTGAACTATATTCTGAAATTTCACCTTCGCCGAGCATAGATCCTAGCATTCCGACTGTTTTTCCCTGTATTTCATCACCATCAAGTGCACAGTCGGCACCTGAACATTCTTTCTCAAACTCTAAAAATATACCTTTCCCATCTACAAATCCCAAGCTTTTCATACTTGCTATGGCATTTTTTGGTATTTTATATTCACTATCGATAAGGTAGTAAACGTCCATTTTTTTAACGTCTTTCGGATTCAGTTTTATTTTTGTAACTGTTCCTATTTTGTACCCATTAACAAGAACGGGAGATGATACATTTAGATCCGCTACATCGCTGTACGTGGTAAAAAGTTCATTGGATGCTGTGAGTAGATTCCTACCTTTCAAAAAAGTATATCCCCATATCATTGTGATCAAAACCAGAAAAGTGAGGATACCTATTTTTATTTCTCTTGACATACTTATTTGTAATGGATGCGCAAATTTAACAATCTAAACGATAGCGTCTTTAAAAAGTTTCACTTTACGAAAAATTATTCGACATCCACTACTAAAAAAGCACCTTCATATCCCATTTTTTTGAGTTTGTCTCTTGCGATTACCGCTTCTTCTCTAGTAATGAATGCTCCCACCATATATTTATTGATTTCGCCTTGTTTTTTGATAGATAGTTGACCTATTTTACGTATTTCAGCAGAATCCATGTCAAACAAGTCATTTTTGACCGCTGCCACTTGTACTTTAAAAACATTTTGTTTGACGGCTGAATTTGCGTTTGCATTATTGGCGACTTCACTTATGACCTCATTTTTAGAGCTTTTTGGAGTTTCTTTTGTCGATTTAGAAACGGTTGCTACTGTATTACTCGTAGGTTTATCGTCTACCTTGTTTGATTTTGTTTTTGTGGTTTGGCCATCACTGACTCTCTCATCCTTGGCATAAGCCTGATAAGGTTGGTTGTTTTTATAAAAATTGGCAAAAGCTTTAAAAATAGCATTTGAGACTGTCTCTTGACCACTCTCAGATATCAAAAACGCTTCTTCTACTTCATTACTCAAAAAGCCAGCTTCTATTAATACAGCAGGCATTGAAGCTCTACGTAATACCGCAAAACCTGCTTGTTTTACACCTCTGCTCCTACTGACTTCCATTCCTACGAACTGATTTTCTATGTCGGCAGCAAATTCTATACTTTTGTCCAAATAAGCATTTTGATACATAGACATCATAATATGGCCTTCAGGTGAATTAGGGTCAAAACCATCATAGTTTTGTTCGTAATTTTTTTCTAAAAGTATAGAAGCATTCTCTCTTTTAGCTACATCCAAATTATCTGCAGCACGATGTAGACCCATCACAAATGTCTCTGTACCCCGAGTCTTAGCGTTGCTGATAAAATTACAATGTATAGAAATGAATAAATCTGCATCTTCTTCATTGGCATATTGGATCCTTCTGAACAATGGTATAAATACATCTGTGGTTCTAGTCTGAAGGACTGTAACATCAGGATATTTTTTTTGGATCATCTCCCCTACTTTGATGGCAAGCTTGAGTGTGATGTCTTTTTCATAGGAGTTTTTGCCTACACATCCGCTATCATGTCCCCCATGACCTGCATCTATAACTACTTTTTTTACCTTACCTCTACCAGACAGTGATTGGAAAGTTAATTGGGCAGAATAGTCTAAACCATCCATTTTTCCATGCAGCATGGAAAGGGATGTATTATTTTTTAATAAAACTTTAACATCACAAGCTTGCATTGTGGATGACACATAGTAAACTAATAACGTTATGATAAGGAGGATACGTAAGATTGTGACGTTCTTTTGAATAAAATCTGAGACCATTGGCGTACTTTTGTGTTTTAAAAGGGCAAATATAATGATTATTCATAATATATAATATCTAATTAGCTTGAAAATAAAGTTTTATATAGCATTTTTTTTTATAATATGTAATTTACGTATGGTTTCTGCGCAAGTTAAACCTGCACAAATGCCATTATTATCAGAAAAAAATGATACTTTAAATATTTCTGTGGATTCTTTCCGGAATATTTTTAGAGATACTTTTCCATTCAAAAACTTGGACACTAGTCGCCAAAGCGCAGATACGCTCACATCACAACAAGATTCTTTCAGATTATCTAAAGATGCTATTGAAGATGAGGTTACTTACAATGCGCTCGATTCTTCATGGACAGATTTAGTGAATGACAGAATCCATTTGTATGGAAAAGCCGAAGTGAAATATCAAAGTATTACCTTGACGGCGGCATATATGATCATTGATTTTGCAAATAATGTCATTGAAGGTTTTGATAGAATCCTGCCTGAAGACAAGGTCAAAGAAAAACCGACTTTTAAAGATGGCGACCAAACATTTACCTATAAAGAAATACGCTATAATTTTAAATCGAAAAAAGGACTTGTTAAGCGGGCCATCACCCAAGAAGGAGAATTTAACTTAGTAGGAGAAACTACCAAATATATAGCGGGACAGACAGACTCCCTAGGTGTAAAAAAAGATGATGAGATATATAATAAAGATGCCATCATTACCACTTGCACCCACGATCCACCACATTACGGCATCAGAGCTAGTAAGATGAAGTTTGTGCCTAATAAGTTGGCTGTCTTGAGTGTAGCCCAAATAGAACTAGCTAATGTGCCTACACCCATATTTTTACCTTTTGGTTTTTTCCCATTAGCAAAAGGCAGAAGTTCTGGATTGATATTTCCTTCAAGTTATGAATATAATAATGATCTCGGTCTTGGTTTTCGTGAGATAGGTTACTATTATCCTGTGAACCAATACGTGGACATGAGGGTGACTGGAGACATTTATACACGTGGTTCGCATGGTGTCAGGGTAAATGCCAACTACAAAAAGAAATATGGATATACAGGAAATATACTGCTGGGATACAGCAACAATATAAGAGATGCTGTGGATGGTCTTGAAGAAAAAAAATTATCACAAAAATCATTCATCATAAGTATACGACACAATCAAGACTCTAAAGCCCATCCTTACAGGAGATTGGGTGGATCAGTAAATATTCAAACCAATAGATACGAACAGCGTACCTACGAAAACCCTGCTGCTGCATTACAAAGTCAATATTCTTCTAATTTCTCGTTTGCTCATGATATGCCGGGGACGCCGTTTCAGTTTAATGCTGAGTTTCGACACAGTCAGAACACACAAACTAGGACCATGGACATTACCTTCCCCAACATGACCTTGAGAATGAACACGATAAATCCATTCAAAAGAAAAAATGCAACGGAAGAAAAATGGACAGACAATATTGCATTATCTTATAGTTCGGAGTTTAGGAACTTTGTAAAAACAACGGATACTACCCTATTTACCCAGCAGACCTTGGATAATATGCAGACAGGACTATCACATCGGGCTGGGCTTAGTACCAATTTTAGAGTATTAAAGTATCTGAATGTTTCTCCTAATGTCAATTATGAAGAATTCTGGTTTCTGAAAACGTATCAACGAACATTCGACCCTACACTGGTACTTAGAGATTCATTGACAAGTGATACTTTGGGATTTGAAAAGCCCTTGGAGTCATTTGAGCAAGGTTTTGCTACATACAGAAATATTACTTCGGGTATATCTATTAATACACAGATATTTGGTACTAAAAAATTTAGCAAAGGTTTTATACGGGGTATTCGCCACGTTATCAAACCAAATGTCAGCTTCAATTACAAGCCTGGCAATAAAGAAAGATATGAAGAAGTCGTCAATACGGACACAAGACAAGATTTCAATAATCCACAGACATATAGTATTTTCCAAAACGGACCATTCGGTTCATTAGCAGGCTCAGAAGAACAAATGGGTATCAGTTATGGTATTACCAATATATTTGAAGCTAAATATTGGTCAAAAAGAGATACTTCTGAAAAAATATTAAGGCTTTTTGATAATATCAATATAAACGGTAACTACAACTTTGCAGCAGATTCCCTAAAGTGGAGTGCAGTCAATATATCAGGAAACACTACTGTATTAAAAGGACTGACCAACTTTAATTTTCGTGCTCAGTATAGTCCCTATGCTTATGATTCAAACAATAGAATCACCAAGGAAACTGTTTGGGACAAAAGAAAAAGACCTTTAGAATTTAGAAATTTTAATGGGCAATTTTCTACTGGAATTACTTTCGGAAGAATTCGCGATATCCTATTAGGTAAAAAAACGGAAGTAAAAGAACCGACTCAACCTACCAATGCAGCGACGCCACAAGAAACACAAAACAATTTTACGGCTAAAACCAATGATGAACAAACAGAGGAAGATCCTGAAGAAAAAGAAATAAAGGAAACATCTCTAGCCGATTGGTTTACGGGATTTAACATCTCCCATTCTTTCAATTTTGAATTGAGGAGATTGAGTACCAAAGATACTTTTTTTGTCAGTAGTCACTCCATCAATGTCTCAGGCTCTATTCCACTTACTAAAAATTGGAATATGAATATCGGTAATATCGCTTACGACTTTAAAAACAAATCATTTGTGTACCCATACTTCAGTTTTGCAAGGGACCTACATTGCTGGCAAATGAATTTTACTTGGGCTCCTTCGAATGGCGTTTACAGCTTTTTTGTGGGTGTAAAATCTTCAGCACTCAGTTTCTTAAAGTACGATTATGGTCAACGAAATGCCAATACCTTGTTTACAGGTCAGCGGTGATGAAGGAATTTTGTGGTTTGTGATCAAGTGATTTGGTGATTTTGTGATCAATTAATAGTATACTTTAATTTAAAACTATTTAAAAACTTATCCATGTCACCATTTAGACTTTTTTCTGACAAAGTGTAGACTTGTAGTGCATAAAACCTATCCTTTACAAGTATCATCCTGCTTTTTATGACAGCTTTATTATCATTATAAGAAGCACGATAGATCACTCCTGAATATTGGCTATACGGAGATTCTGATTTATACACTAAAGTGCCACCGAGACTTTGGATATTGGATTCAATACTAGCATCAAATAATTCATTTACTAAATCCGTACTATCTTGGTGAAACGTTCCTTCTGGATAATCGACATACGATACACTGTATATAAAGTTAGGATCGTCTTTTGCACCTTGGTACATCCACGTGATAGGATGTAAATCACCCACTTCTGTTAGTATCTTCTTTTCGCCATTTTTCATGTCACCAGTTACGGATACTTCAAATGGTTGATCAGCAGGAGAAAACTTTTTCCATATGGTTTGAGCATGACCAATATTGAACGAGACAAAAGAAAGGGCCAAAACTATATTTACTAACTTCATTGATTCAGATGATTTTTATACAAAGTAACGATTCAAAATACCAATTGTATGGCCTTGACGCAAAGTTTATGAAAATTTTAAGAAATTATGGTGGAGAATTATGAACACATGCTTCAAAAACGAAAAAGAATAAGCTGTCGAATCAACAAATCTTTCTTACTTTTGCCATCTCAATCATTAAAACAAACACAACTTTGACTTTAATAAAATCAATATCAGGTATCAGAGGTACGATAGGCGGTCAACCTGGTGAAAATCTTACCCCAATAGACGTAGTAGAATGTACAGCTGGCTTAGGCATTTGGCTTAAAAGAAGAAATGGAAATCAAAAAATTGTAGTAGGACGCGACGGTAGAATAAGTGGTAGCATCGTAAGTAATCTTGCGGTTAATACGCTTTTGTCTATGGGCATCGATGTGGTAGATTTAGGACTGTCTACGACACCCACTGTAGAAATGATGGTACCAAAACTGAATGCAGGCGCTGGCATCATTTTTACTGCAAGTCACAATCCTAAAGAATGGAATGCCTTAAAATTCCTTACACATACGGGAGAATTTATTTCTGGCGAAGATGGACAAGAAATCATAGATATTATAAAAGATGGTTCGTTGGTATTTTCTGATGTGGATCATCTAGGACAATACAGTACATATGAAGGGGCAATGGAATACCACATAGAAGAAATCCTAAAATATCGTCACGTAAATGTAGAAGCTGTGCGAAATACTGGACTTCATGTAGTGGTAGATTGTATTAACTCCACAGGTGCTATTTCATTACCCCCATTATTGGATGCATTGGGTGTCAAGTATACCTTATTGAATGATGATAATTTTGGTCACTTCGCCCATAATCCTGAACCACTACCAAAACATTTAGAACAATTGTCAGAAACAGTCATCGCTCAGAAAGCACATTTAGGTATAAGTGTTGATCCGGATGTAGATAGACTTGCTTTTGTAAATGAAGATGGGTCTATGTTTGGCGAAGAATTTACACTTGTAGCTGTAGCGGATTATATATTGAGTCGTGAAAAAGGAAATACGGTTTCCAATCTCTCTTCCACGCGTGCGCTCGCAGACGTGACGCATAGACACAGTGGAAGTTATAGCGCATCAGCGGTAGGTGAAGTCAATGTCGTAAACGAAATGAAACGAACCAATGCCATCATAGGTGGAGAAGGAAATGGTGGCGTCATCGTTCCTGACCTACATTATGGTAGAGATGCCTTGGCAGGTGTAGCTATTTTCTTGTCTTTATTGGCAGAAAAAGGGATGTCTATGACCGAACTTAAAGCAACCTACCCTACTTATGTTATTATCAAGGATAAACTTGAATTGACACCTGCCTTAGATTTAGATCTCATTTTTGCAAATATCAAGGAGACATTCAAAAATGAAAAACTGAATGACATAGATGGTCTAAAGATAGATTTTGCAGAAGGATGGGTCCACATGCGTAAATCAAATACAGAACCAATTGTAAGAATCTATTGTGAAGCAAAAGACGACAATACCGCACAATCTCTTATACAAAAGGTAAAGGCCATCATATGACAAAGCAAAACCCAAACAGTCTAGAGCAATATTTTGCACCATTCAGGAATAATATCATTGGTATAGACCAAGAATTCGAATCTCCTTATGGTATCAAAAAGATCATATATGCAGACTGGACAGCGAGTGGGAGAATGTACAGACCCATCGAAGAGATATTGATGGAAAAAATATCTCCTTTTGTAGCCAATACCCATACGGAGACCAATGTGACAGGATCGTCTATGACGCTTGCCTATAAAAAAGCAAAAGACATCATCAAAAAACATGTCAATGCCATAGACGGTGATATCCTGATATCTTCCAACTCTGGTATGACTGGTGTAGTCAATAAACTTCAAAGAATCATTGGTGTAAAACTGCATGAAAAATTTCAAGATAAGATAAAACTCGCTGAAGAAGATCGTCCTGTGATATTTGTCACGCACATGGAACACCATTCTAATCAAACATCTTGGATAGAGACTACAGGGGATGTAGTTGTCATCGATGCATGTAATGAAGGAAAAGTAGATCTTAGTTGTTTGGAAAGTTTATTAGAAAAATATAAAAACAGGAAGGTCAAAATTGCTGCGGTCACTTCATGTTCTAATGTCACAGGTATAGATACGCCTTACCATAAGATAGCAGGTATGATGCACAGAGCTGGGGGCTATTGTTTTGTAGATTTTGCTTGTTCTGCGCCATACATCCATATAAACATGCATCCTGATAAAGAAGATGAATATCTAGACGCTATCTACTTCTCTCCGCATAAATTTTTGGGTGGGCCATCGAGTTCAGGTATCTTAATCTTTAATCAAAAACTCTACTCCAATAGGGTACCTGATAGTCCTGGTGGTGGTACAGTAGATTGGACCAATCCATGGGGCGAACATAAATACCACGATGAAATAGAAGCTCGTGAAGATGGAGGCACACCTGCATTTTTGCAAACGATCAGAGTAGCCCTCTGTATCAAGCTAAAAGATGAAATGGGTGTGGAAAATATACTCGAGAGAGAACATCAATTATTAGAGAGGATTTGGAAAAAGTTTGAAACCTTACCAAATCTCCATGTTCTCGCTGACAATCACAAACACAGACTGGGTGTGATATCATTTTATATAGATGACCTACATTTCAACCTTGCAGTGAAGTTACTCAATGACAAATTTGGTATTCAGATGCGTGGTGGTTGTTCGTGTGCAGGTACTTATGGTCATTATTTGCTAGAAGTATCCCACGAAAAGTCCAAAAAACTGACAGACGAAATATCATCTGGTTTTCTAGCCAATAAACCCGGCTGGGTAAGAATGTCCTTACATCCTACAACCACAAATGCCGAACTTGATGAAATCCTTGACGGCTTAGAGCAACTTTGTCTTCACCACAAAACATGGGCAGAAGACTATACTTACGACCTAAAAACCAATGAATTTAAGCATAAAGCTGAACTCGGGACGGAAGAAAAGATTGTGGAATCTTGGTTTGAGTGAGAGATGAGAGATGAGAGATGAGTGATGAGAGATGAGTTGTTAGCTATTAGTTGATAGCTCGAAGCTGATAATTGCTCTTCGATAAGCTTTGCGTCTTCGCGAAGCTTGGGTTAGTGAAAGCGTCTCGCTTTTGTGATTTGGCATCAAATAAAATAAATTCCTTAAGCCTTGTAACTGAAAATTTTGGTAGTGACAATATAAACATAAATATGATTTTAAATAATGATATTGTAAAAGACCATGAAAGTACTTTCTAATTATAGGCGATGAATAAAGTAACAAAAATTTGGACTGATTTAGATAACCTGAAAACTGATGTCCAAGTATCAAATTATTGGGAAGCCAATCATCCACAAATAATAAAGCACTTGAAAGTTGCAGATACAGACTTCAATGTTATAATCAAAATCTTATATAGCATTTCAAAATCCCTGAATAATAGAGAAAAGTATTCTTCCATTTATTATTTGTATCAATCAATTTATTTGATTTTAGAAAAAAAACTATATCCTTCCGATTTACACAATGAATTGAAATTTGAACTTGGGCGTGGCCTTCACCACAACTTAAAATCCGATCAATCCAAAAGACTTTTTAATGAATTAGCAAAAGATGGTTTTGATATTAAAAGAATAGATGATTGGTGGGATCAATCTGCATTTGCAAGTACTAGAGATAGAATTTGGTTAAAAACAGATTTTTTACCCGCTTTAGGTCATCTTTTGATTGCTTTGGTTTTTCTATTTATTGCAATAAAAATTGAAATATTCTTGTTTTCTACGATCATATATATTATTATCTCTGAATTATACGAATCTTGGTGGTACCAATATAAATTTGAAAGTTATCTAAATGAATTCAAAAGCAGTCCTTACATTTTGAGTATTAAAGAGAAAATCCAGAAAAAAATCTTTATTGAACTTATTATTTCACTTTTTTTCTACCCCCTTTATTTTTTCAACAAAGATCTATTAATCCCTTTATTATTAATAATCGTCATTTACTTTCAAGTCTTTAATTTTGGACTAAATTATTACTACCTTCCGAAACTAATTGGTGAGCTTAATAGGAAAGAAAACCAAAATAGATCTTTTTGAAAAATTAAGCTATAAAAGGACCGATAAGCTTTGTGTCCACGCGAAGCTTGGGTTAGTGAAAGCGTCTCGCTTTCATGTGATCAAAAGTAATAGAAATGGTTGAAAAGAGATAAGTTGCATTATAAGTTGGAAATATCTTCTTATTAATCCCTAATTTTGCACCCTAAATCATTTTATGCAAATATATCTTGACAACGCTTCTACTACGCCCATGCTTCCTGAAGTCGTACAACATATGACCGAAGTCATGAATGAGTCCTATGGCAATCCATCGTCGATTCATAGGCATGGGCGTAAAGCAAAGTCAATTATCGAAAACGCCCGTAAAGTAGTAGCCAAAGTAATCAATGCATCCCTTGGTGAAGTTTTTTTTACATCTTCTGCTACCGAAGCCAATAATATGGTGTTGAAAAATGCGGTGCAGGACCTTGGTGTACAAAGGATCATATCATCTCCTACGGAGCATCACTGTATCTTACACACACTAGATTATCTTACTCATCATCATAAATGTGAAGTGATTTACCTGCGAGTTGATGCTTATGGCATTATCGATTATCAACAGCTGGAAGATTTACTTTCGGGTACATCTCTCAAAACATTGGTGAGCATCATGCATGGTAATAATGAAATAGGGACCATGTCGGATACTATTAAAATCGGTCAGTTGTGCCACAAATATGGGGCTTTGTATCATTGCGATGCCGTGCAAACCATAGGAAAATATCCTATTGATGTACAAGCGTCTCACATTTCTTTTTTATCGGGTTCAGCACATAAATTTCATGGACCAAAAGGTGTGGGCTTTGTTTTTATAAGTAATGAAAATATTATCACACCATACATACACGGTGGCGCACAAGAACGAAATATGCGAGCAGGAACTGAAAATGTAACTGGTATCGCAGGTTTGGCAAAAGCACTCGAAATCATATCTGATAGTACAGATAGCAACAAAACAAAGATCCTATCACTCAGAACACAATTCAAAGACAAACTTCTTACTGAATTTCAGGATATCACTTTTAATGGAAGTCAGGAAGGTGATTTTTTGGCACATGTACTTAGTGTTTCTTTTCCACCTGGACCAAAGGCAGATATGCTCGTGATGAATCTTGATATTGCAGGTATTTCTGCATCGTCAGGTAGTGCTTGTAGTGCAGGTATAGAAGAAGATTCTCACGTATTGGTAGCCATTGGACATCCTGCGGAAAGGAAGACGATTAGATTTTCATTTTCACCTTTTAATACGGAAGAAGAAATTATTTATACTGTAGAGAAGTTGAAGACGATGATGTGATTTGATGAACAATGAATTTATTACGTAAAGATACTCCGCATATTTTTGATGGGTATTTCTAGTTTGTTTTTCATTTTTATATTAGTGGTTGATAATTTTAATAGGAGATTGATTTTAACGTCCTTTTCTTTTGTCTTGACACAAAAGAAACAAAAAGTCAAGGCTGTTTCATTTTCTTAACGCCAAAACTTCAAAAAATAGCTAAACCGAAAAAACTCGCTTTTGTAGTTAGAAGTTCGCATTGGCTTTAGTGCCACTTCGTTCATACTTACTCGATTTTAATTTCGTATTAGCTCGAACAGTTTTCGCTTCTTAACGCCATTTTATAAAGTTTTGACTAAAAATGAAAAGGCCAGTCACACATCACACTCAGCTAAGAAAATAGTAAAAAACATTCATCTTCTTACATAAAAATTAACCAGTAAAATATTGATTTTCACCTGATCACCGTGACATCTCCACTTAACATTTGTTGGTAGCCATCGATATACTGCATCATGGCTACCCATACATATACGCCATTGACTACTGCTTTACCTTTGAAAGTGCCATCCCAACCATCTGTAGATTCATTCAACTGAAATTTGCCTGATACAAAAACCATATTTCCCCATCGATCATAGACTCTCAGATAGAGACCTTTTGCTGCCAAGGAATTCCCCGTAAGGAAAAAATAGTCATTAATATTATCACCATTGGCTGAGATGATATTGGGTGAATAAATTGTTCTGTCTTTTGCTACCCTAACATAAACACTATCTATGACTATGCACCCATCACCATTCACCATTTCTAGGTAGTAATAACCATCAAAATGCGGGATTACCGAAGTATTTTGACAATCTTTACAATCTACATCAGGGTTATCTTCGGTCGTCCAATCAAATACTACATCATCATCGACATTAGAATATTCACTTTTTAAAAGTATATCATCTCCTAAGTTGATCAAGATGGTATCTTCCAAAATAGATAATGTCAATAAGTCATTGCTAACTTCGATATCAATTGTTTTTTCATCACATCCAGACATAGCGCGCAAACTAAAACTACTAGGTGAAGGAAGCCACTTCTGAGCGCTAGTATCTCCATCCGACCACAGATATGTCAATCCATGTAAAGTTGCATCTACCAACACTGAATCTCCTGGACAAGTCTTGTATGACTCTGCAAGAAAGGATAAATCCAATGGCAAAATCATCAACTCTGTACTATCTTTTTCGATAAAAGTAAATGGGTCGTCCGAAAAAGTAAAACTACCCAAAGCTATGGGCAATCCTGAAAGTACAGCTTGGTTTTTGTATAAACCAAGCGCATCACGACCTACTTCAACGACCACTTTGACAGTGTCTATGCCTACGGGAACTACCATATTGGTCAATGACAATATATTTCCATTCAATCCAACATTACCACCAAAAGGATTTTGGATGACTTCTTTTGCCACCAATCCTATAGGCATGGTATCGATAAGTGAGATATTGCTACGAGTTGTGCCCGACCCATTACTTACAATAAATGAATAGACCACATCGGTACATGGATAAGCGACTTCTGGTTCCACAATTTTTTGTAATTGTAGTGTATAGGGACATGCACATCCATCTTGACCTGATGAAAGTGGACCTTGCGACAAAAGTGATATTTCACCCGTAACTTTATTGATTGAGACGAATTTGTCTTGATCAAAATTGCCATAAGAGCCGTATCCATATAAATTGCCAAAGGAGTCAAAAAATACTGCTCCTAGTTGGTCTACTTGATTTTGGCGTATGAAATCTCCTTTTACTTCACCAGTATCAGGATCGATAATGACTAGTTTTCTATTTCTAAAATCATGACCGTACAATATGCCTGTGAATGGATCAAAAGCGACATCTACGATACCCACAGTATTATTTGACATAGCAACAAATGTGCAAGCGTAATTAGGGTCTTCGAGATCTACTTTGATGATTTGCGGCCTTCCTCCTAGACCTATCAGTAATAAATATTTTCCATCAGGCGTGACATCACCGGCATAGTACAAAGGTCCTGCAGGAAGTCCTTGTGGCAATCCAAGATCAATGGCAACCCCATCACTTCCTACTTTCCTAAGTGCGCCTGTAGAAGGATCTACGCCATAAATAAGATTGTCTGTAATGCGGTAACCCATGCCATTCAAGACAATGTCTAAGCCTGATGATATCGTATCTAGGTAGATATTTTGGCCGTTTTCTGATATTTTCACTTCATAGAGACCCGAACTTTTGCTTCCGCTTTTAGTGAGACTAAGGTAGTACTGCCCTCTACATGTAAAAGGTTGTTGGGCATCCAAACTTATATGGAAAACAAGATATATGATCGCAAAAAGATATCTCAAACTAAGGTCTATTTAATTTGGAATGGCAAATTACGCAAAGTTTGTAATATCGTTTGTATTTTCTACATTAAGAAATGTAAAAATGTCGTCAAAATATTGGGAACAGTATAATCTTCTTAAGAACATCAGGTAAATTAACAAATACCTTATCTTAACATTACATATTAATAAATAAAGCTTCGGAAGGAATTTTCCCTAAATAAATACTTACATTCTGTTCATTATTGTTTCTTAACTTGAATGCATTATATATTAGGCATTTCGTCTGATTAATAGAATAAAGAGTTTTAATGTTTTCATTCCGAATCAAATTAAATACTCTCTTTAACACTTAATTTTGTATAATAAGTCTGGTTTTGTCGCTCGAGCCGCGACAGGCTTTTACTTTTTTGCATTATCAAAAAAAGTAAACAAAAGGCTAGTTCTGCTAAATCGCTCCGCGTACCGGAACGGCCTGCCTCTTTACAATCTACCATAATACTTGGTTTTCAACATAAAATTTGAAAAATTGATCCAAATATTATCCTACAATTTAGCTAAAAAGAATTTAACACTAATAGATAATTGAATATATCTCCTACTGATTTGGAGATATATACTACTTTTTACTTGCTTTGTTGTGGTCTTCCAAAAACTTAGCTAAACCTATATCGGTAAGAGGATGATAGAGCAAACCTACGATAGATGAAAGTGGACAAGTAACCACGTCTGCACCAGCTTTGGCAGCTTGTACTATATGAAGTGGTGTGCGGATAGATGCAGCTAAAATCTCGGTCATGTAACCTTGGATAGAATATATTGATGCTATTTCTTCAATCAATTTGATACCATCCCAAGAGATGTCATCTACTCTTCCTACGAATGGTGACAAGTAAGTAGCGCCTGCTTTGGCAGCAAGGATAGCTTGGCCTGCAGAGAATACTAAAGTACAGTTGGTATTGATACCTTTTTCAGAAAAATAAGATATAGCTTTGATACCATCTTTGATCATAGGAATTTTCACAACGATATTATCAGCAAGGTCAGCAAGACGCTCACCTTCTTCCACCATACCTTTATAATCTGTAGAAATAACTTCGGCGCTGACATCACCTTCTACGATTTTACAAATCTTTTTATAATGAGCGATGATATTTTTTTCACCTGAGATACCTTCTTTTGCCATCAGAGACGGATTGGTAGTAACGCCATCAAGAATACCTAAATCAATGGCTTCTTTGATCTGATCTATATTGGCAGTATCGATAAAAAACTTCATTATTATTAAATTTTGTAATTGTGGAAGGGAATGGCTTTTTACAAAAAAAGTGTGAGGAAACACACCGAGTCGCTCAACCTCCTACCCTTGCTGCATTTCTGCCCTGGGGGAGTTCAGAAGGAGCAGACCGTATGTCCCTCACGGGTGCAAAAGTACAATGTTTTTTGACAAATCAAAATTTTTCGTCCGACTCTATTGAAAAAATATTCCAAGGAAAGCTCTTGGGTTGCTCTGCAGTGATGACAACTGGCTCATTCTTAACGGGATGCATGAATGACATTTCTTTGCAATGAAGTGCAATAGATTTATTGTCTAAAGGATAAGTTGCGCCATATTTCAAGTCACCTACTATCCAACAACCAATTTTGCTCAATTGTGCCCTGATCTGATGCGATCTTCCTGTGATTGGATTGACTTCAAGCAAAACCTTTCCGTCGAGTTCGCCTTTTAGAGCATAATGAAGTGTGGCTTCTTTTGTACCCGTTCTAGGACTTTGGTGGGCTTTTACTATATTTTTAGTTTCGTCTTTGACTAGGTGGTGTATCAATGTACCAGAAAATTCATCTGGACGTTTGCCTACGATGGCTAAGTATTTTTTGTCGATTGTTTTTTCTTGAAGCATTTTGTTCATTCTTACAAGCGCCTTAGACGTTCGAGCAAAAACCACGACACCACTGACAGGTCTATCCAATCTGTGGATTACTCCCAAAAACACATCACCTGGCTTTTTATACCTAACTTTGATATATCTTTTTACGGCATCTGCTAGGGTATCATCACCTGTTTCGTCGCCATGCACTAAGGCACCGACGGGTTTATTGACAGCGATCAAATGATTATCTTCAAAAATGACCACAATGCCACCACTATTATATTTTTCTCTCCTCATACGGGTGCAAAGGTAGTAATTTTATTGATATGAGAAAAACGGAAGATATTGCATTCCTTTACAATTCTTGCTGAAGCCTTGATTTTATGGTTTTACTATTAAGATCAATATCTTAGATTCATCTACATAAGCTAGGCCTTGGTCTAATAAAAAGTGATATTTCCAATGATCTTTTTGTATCTTTGTTTTTGAATTTGGGATAACAACCCTATTTTATAAATTATTATTATGGTTTCCGGTAAGGCAGACATCAATAAAATATTAAAAACTTGGGCTAAGACACCTCCTTTCTATCATGTAGTGTTTTGGCTGGTCTTGTTTATAATAGTATTTTTGACGGGTGTGTCAAGTATGGGTTGGCGAGATGCTTTTTTCACAGACTTGGTGAATATCGGTTTTTTTGTCATCATTGCCTATATTAATTACTTCATCATATTTCCCAAATACCTGAAGGACAAAAACTTGCTTTGGCACTTTGGTGCTTTATTTTTGATCGCTTTACTACTGACACCTATCAAACTCACTTGTTTTTATATCGTTACATCCGCCAATGCAGAACTACAGTCAAGCTTTATGGGCAATCGTTTTTTTATATTTTTTACAACTTTCATAGTGGGGACATCTACCACTATATATATGATCATGAATGACTGGATCGTCCAACAAAGGGAAAAAAAGGATCTAGAAAGTAAAACATTACAGTCAGAACTTAATTTTTTAAAATCACAGATAAACCCACATTTTCTTTTCAATACATTGAATAGTTTATACGCACTGACTTTAAAAAAGTCTGATTTAGCGCCTGAAATAGTCCTAAAGTTGTCTGAAATGATGCGATATATGCTATATGAATGTAATGAAAAAGAAGTGCCACTCAGTAAAGAAATCAATTATATGCAGAACTATCTAGAGCTCGAAAAACTGAGACACGGTAGCAAAATGCTCATAGATTTCAAAATAAGTGGCGACATAGATACGCAGAAAATATCTCCTTTGATCTTGATACCTTTTATAGAAAATTCCTTTAAACACGGTATCAATAATCAAGTGAATCAAGGATTTGTAAATCTGGAATTGAATGTGGTAGAAAACGATCTACAAATGGTTCTAGAAAATAGTAAATCACCGTCACTACCGAAGATTAATGAAAAAAGATCTGGTGGTATCGGACTTGTAAATGTGAAACGTCGGATGAATATTCTCTACCCAAATCTCCATCAATTAGAAATCAAAGAAAGTCCTAATACTTATAAAATTGAACTCAACCTTAACCTTATTAATAATTAAATCACATCAAAACAATTAAACAAATGATCAACGCAATAATAGTAGATGACGAACCATTGGCATTAGAAGTTTTGGAGACCTATATATCGCAAATACCTGATATCAAACTGATTAAAAAATGTGAAAACGCTTTTGAAGCCAATGAAGCGCTCAAAAACAACCATATAGATCTCATGTTTTTGGATATCCAAATGCCACAACTTTCTGGTATCGACTTCTTAAAAACGTTGTCAAATCCACCTTGTGTCATATTCACTACCGCATATCCAGACTATGCAGTGGAAGGATTCGAACTTAATGCCGTAGATTATTTATTGAAACCAATATCACTAGAAAGATTTCTGAAAGCCGTAAATAAAGTCTCTGAAAAACTTTCTGCCAAACATATCGACCACGAAAACGAAGCGCACGAAGTTGCCGATGATTTTTTCTTTGTAAAAGCGGACAAAAAACTAGTAAAAGTCAATTACGACGAGATCCTTTACATAGAAGGTCTTAAAGATTATGTCATCATCAGACAAGAATCAGGCAGAGTCATCACCCTACAGACCATGAAAAGTCTAGAAGATAGGTTGCCTGTATCAAAATTCAAAAGAGTACACCGATCATTTATCGTCAATATCAAAAAGATCACTGCCATCCTAGGCAACATGGTAGAACTCATGGAAGCAGGCAAGATCAAACAGCTTCCAATAGGTAAAAATTACCGTGATGAATTGTTGGATTTGATTAATGAGAATAAATTGTAGATAATTTGCTTGAATTGTTGATGCCGCTAAAGCTGCACACGTTTGCTTAATTGCTGATTTGCCGAATTGCTTGTTTACGTTAGGCTTCGCATGATGCAGGTAATATACTCATCCCCTAACCTTTTCTCACGCTAAAGCAGTGACGCGGTCTTGAAAAAGAAGGGGAACTGTGTACGTTGGGCTGCGCATTATGAATAAGTTTGTTTTTAATGGGTTTCAAAACTTGTTTAGAAGTATCGTGATATAAATTGCAATTGCAGATTGCAATACCATTAGTAAACTCCAAAGCTGGAAGCTTTGGCTACTTTAAAAGTTAGCATATGTAAATAAATTGTTAACTTTTAAAAAACTTTGGAAACTTTTAAACATTATATTGTTTCCAAAGTTTACCTTTGCATGATGAATGTAAAAGATAGTTTACTTAACGCGGCATTCGAGTTATTCCTTAAATATGGCATCAAAAGTGTCAGCATGGATGATATATCTAGGAAACTCGGTATATCCAAAAAAACCATTTACGGATGCATTGCCAATAAAGAATCACTGATTAGCGATATTGTAGAAAACCACTTGGAATCTGATGAACGAGAAATCTTAAAAATCCAAGGTAGATCTAGTGATGCCATAGAAGAAATGGTCAATATTAGCCAGCATATTCTCACTTTCCTTTGTGATATGACACCATCTTTGGTGTTTGACTTAAAAAAATATCACCCTGAGTTGTGGAACAGGATCGAAAAGCAACATTTTAAATTTATAGAAAATACGATACACAATAATCTTGTCCGTGGGCAAAAAGAAGGCTTGTACCGAACCAACTTTGATGCAAAAATAGTATCGAAGTTATATGTTGTCAAATCAAACTGTATCGTAGATACTGACAACTTCCCTGTAGCTACTTTTGACAGGGTCACATTATTCAAACAATTAGTTAGTTACCATATTCATGGCATAGTTTCCCCAGAAGGATTTCAATTATTTCAACAAAAACATAAAACCTTTTTTAATTTATGAGATCATATTTAATCATATTGTGCGCTTTGATAGCTTCCAATGTCTTTGGTCAGCAAGTCAGAAAACTTTCTCTGAACGAAGCCGTAGAGACTGCCATCAAAAATGCCATTGAGATTCAAAATCTAAAGCTCGATGAAGAGATTCAACTTGCCCAAAATAATGAGATCAAAGGGTCTGCACTACCGCAAATTAGCGCCGATGGCCAAATGTCCTATTATACTAATTTACCACAAATTCCATTTCCATCTTCAGACATTTCTATTTATCAAGTTTTGGAAAAAGAAGGCGTTAGGGATAACAACGGCAATCCCATCAATGTAGGTAATGCATCCTTTGGCATACAAGCGGTATCATTCGTAGCGCCATTAAATTACCAATATGGCGTCGGTGTTCAGCAGCTTTTATTCCAACCTGATGTATTCGTAGCATTACAAGCTCGTCAGTCTGTGCTCGACCTCGCAAGAGGAAATACGGAAGTAGCCATAGAAAAGGTCAAAGAAGCAGTGCAAAAAGCTTATTACTCTGTTTTGGTCGCTCAAAATCAAAAATCTACCGTGGATGCAACGATGCAAAGACTAGATAAGTTGAGTTTTGAAATGGGTCAAATGTATAAAAATGGTTTTGTAGAGAAATTAGATATTGACAAACTTAGTGTCACACTGAACAATACAAAAACGGCTCAAAACCAAATAAACAATGGTATTGCGATCAATCTTGCAGTGTTAAAAAATGCGCTTGGTATTTCTCAAAAAGATTCTGTAATACTAACTGACCCACTAGATGTCTCCGCATTACAAGCAGATATCGTGAAACTTGGTCAGGAAGTAAAATATGAAGACAGAAGCGAATACAGATTATTAGGTACGGCAAAGAGACTTCAAGAATTGGACGTAAAAAGATTTAAGATGGCATACTTTCCGACAGTGGCTGCCTTCTATCAATTCCAAAGAAGTGGCCAGAGAAATGATATTTACGATGTGAATGGATCAGGTCCTTGGTTTGCATTTAATACAGGATTAGTTGGACTTTCGATTAAGCAACCAATCTACGACGGTGGTCAGAAAAGGCACAAAATCCAACAAGCAAAATTGAAGTTGCAAAAGTTAGACAATAATATCATTGAACTATCTAGGTACATCGACTTAGAAAATAATATTGCTAAAAATAGTCTCACCAATGCAGTCCTTAATCTTGAAGTTCAGAAACGAAATATGGAGCTTGCAGAGTCGGTATTCAATAGTACTACCAAAAAATATCAATCTGGATTGGGTTCGAGTTTCGAAGTGATACAGACAGATACTGAAGTCCAAAGAGCCAATGGAAGCTATTTCCAAGCATTGTATGACGCTTATGTAGCAAAAGTCAACTATCTGAAATCAATAGGTAAATTATAATAAATCAAAACAAAATCATAAAATATCATGAACGCAAAATTTAGTGTATTAATAATTATACTTGCTTTGATGAGTTGTGGTTCTGAGCCAGAACAAACCACAGGAATCGATGCAAAGTTGAAGGAATTGGAAACGCTGAAAACAGAAATGGCAGCACTTTCAGCCAAAATCAAAACGACAGAAGATGAAATCGTTAAGTTGGACCCAAGTCGTGGTATCAAACCAAAATTGGTATCCACAGCCACATTAACACCTGAAGGATTTAACCATTACATAGACTTGCAAGGTGTAGTAAGTAGCAAAAACATCTCTTACGTCGCTCCTAGAAACGGAATGGGTGGATATGTAAAACAGTTGTACATCAAAGCTGGACAAAATGTCAAAAAAGGTCAATTGATCATGAAACTAGATGATCAGGTACTTAGACAAAGTATAGAGTCTATCAAAACGCAATTGGGCTTAGCCAAAAACATTTATGATCGTACTAAAAATCTTTGGGACCAAAATATAGGTACTGAAGTGCAACTCCTAACTGCCAAAAACAATGTGGAAGCACTCGAAAACCAAATTAAGACCCAAGAAGAACAGTTGAAAACATTCTTAGTATATGCTGATCAAAATGGCGTAGCCGATATCGTCAATATCAGAGTGGGAGAACTTTTCACAGGTATGGGTGTCTCAGGACCACAAATCCAAATTGTAAACAACGCCAACTTGTCTATCAACATCGAAATACCTGAAAATTATACAGGTATCATCAAACAAGGAGCAAAAGTTATGGTAGAAATCCCAGCTATTTCAAAGACATTTGAAACTAGAATAGACCGTATCGCACAATCTATCAATGCAGCATCACGTGGATTTACAGCGGAATGTAGCATACCTAATTCAGCTGGTCTTAAACCAAATATGTCAGCTTATACAAAGATATTGAACCATTCTAATTCTAAAGCAATGGTGATACCAGTGAATATCATCCAAACAGATGAGAAGGGTAAATATATCTATGCGATGCAGGAAAAAGATGGCAAAAAAATAGCGGTCAAAAAACCTGTTACAATAGGTCAGTTGTATGATGATAGCATAGAAATTTTGTCTGGACTCGTTTCTGGTGATCAAATCATCACCCAAGGTCACCAAAATTTATATGAAGGTCAGTTCATTGAAGATAGTCAAAAATAGTCCTACATCACCATATAAAAATTCACAAAAGTGTCCAATCATTTAAATAAAATACAACAAAAGTTTAAGGAATTTTGGCCCACTAGCTGGTCTGTAGACAACAGAACGACTTTGTATGTCATCACTATGATGGTGACAGGATTCGGGATGTATATCTTCCTTACACTACCCAAAGAACAGTTTCCAGATATCGTCGTTCCCACCATTTCGGTGACGACAGTATATGTAGGTAACTCGCCTAGTGATATTGAGAACTTAGTCACAAGACCTATTGAAAAACAAATCAAAGGTATTTCAGGTGCTAAAGTTAATAAAATAAATTCTACTTCACAGACAGACTTCAGTTTGATTATCGTAGAGTTTGATACAGATATCAAGCCAGAAATAGCTAAACAGAAAGTCAAAGATGCCGTAGATAAAGCACAAACTGACCTACCACAAGATCTCACGCAATTGCCTAACGTACAGGAATTTGCATTCTCAGATATGCCTATCATGTTTGTCAATATCAGTGGTGATTATGACGGATTGGCACTGAAAGCCTATGCTGAAAAAATGCAAGATAAGTTTGAAACCCTGTCAGAAGTAACTCGTGCGGAGATAGTCGGTGCGCCCGAAAGAGAAATTCAAATCAATGTAGATCCACTCAAAATGGAACAAGCGCTGATCAGTTTTGATGATATTGCAAATGCAGTGGCGTATGAAAATATGGACATCAGTGGTGGCAAAATCAGTGTAGGTACGATGGACCGTACGCTTAGAATAAAAGGGCAAATAGAAAACAGTACCGCACTCAATAGTATCATACTCAAAACGCCAAGCGGTGGATCTGTCTATCTAAAAGATATTGCAGAGATCAAAGATACTGTAAAACAAACGGAAAGTTATGCCCGACTGAATGGCAAAAACGTGGTTACACTAAATATCGTAAAACGTCCTGGCGAAAACTTGATCAACTGTGCAGGTAAAATCAAAGACATGGTTGCAGAGATGCAAATCGATGAATTGCCTAAAGATCTTAATGTAGTAGTCACAGGAGATCAAAGTAAACAAGCAGCTACTTCATTTGAAGAATTGGTCAATACCATCATCATTGGTTTTTTGTTAGTATTAGTGATTTTGATGTTTTTTATGGGTGTCACGAACGCGTTCTTCGTAGCCTTAAGTGTACCGCTGAGTGTATTTATTGCATTTTTGTTTTTACCATTTGCGGAGCTTATAGTAGGTTCGGATATTACATTAAATTTCATTGTTCTCTTTGCCCTGTTATTTGGGCTAGGTATTATCGTGGATGATGCCATTGTGGTGGTAGAAAACACACACCGGCTTTACGAAAATGGTAAAACACCCATCTTAAAAGCCGCAAAAGCAGCAGCAGGAGAAGTATTTATTCCTGTATTGGCAGGAACGCTTACCATCATTGCGCCGTTTTTCCCTTTGATATTTTGGAAAGGTATTATAGGTAAATTTATGATCTACCTTCCTGTGATGTTGATATTCACATTGTTTGCTTCATTGATCGTTGCTTTCATCATGAACCCTGTATTTGCAGTTAGTTTTATGAAACCTGAAGGTAAAGAACTCGATCCACCTAAGTCATCCATATTTAAAAGATGGTGGTTTTGGTTGATGGTAGCTTTGGGTATTATTTTCCACTTGACTGGAAGTCCAGGTAAAGGTAATTTCTTGTTGTTATTTTCAGTCTTAACTGTCATACATGTTTATTTGATGCAAGATGTGATTTACTACTTCCAAGAAAAGATATTGCCTTACTTAATGGATAAGTACGAGAACTTTTTAAGATGGTTACTCCGAGGATGGCGTCCTATTTTTGCATTTATCAGTACGTTTGTATTATTTGGAATTGCATTATTTTTGTTGATTGCTAGTAAGCCAGATTTTCCGTTTTTCCCTAGTGGTCAACCGAATATGATTTATGTGTATCTCAAAATGCCGATAGGTACTAATGCCCAAGAAACTGACAAAGTACTGAAACAATTGGAAGTCAAAGTATTCGATGCATTAAAAACACTTAGACCTACAGAAGAAGGTTCTATTGTAGAAAGTATCCTGTCCAATGTAGCTGTGAATGCTAATAATCCGATGGACAATAACAGAAGTACACAGACCAATCTAGGAAGGATTCAAGTTTCATTTGTAGAATTTGCCAAAAGACCTGATACGCCTACCTTACCATATTTGGATTCTATACGAGCTGTAGTGAAAAACATCCCTGGAGCACAAGTAACGGTAGAACAAGAAGGTTCAGGTCCTCCGACTGAGCCGCCTGTAAATATTGAGATCTTCGGTGACAACTTTGAAGATAATGCTAAAGTCGCGACAGATCTTTACAATTATTTAGATGTCAACAAAGTAGATGGTGTAGAAAATCTTGCCATGGATATTGACTTAAATAATCCTGAAGTTACCATCAATGTAGATAAAGAAAGAGCAGCTATTGAAGGTATTAATACCGCACAAGTAGGAAGTGCCATCAGAACAGCACTTTTCGGTAGGAAGGTAAGTAAACTAAAATCTGGTGAAGACGAATTTGAAATACAATTGAGATACAACGAATTGAAGAGAAATAATCTTCAAAGTTTGATGAATATGCGTATTACTTTCAGAGATTTTAATACTGGAAGAATCAAACAAATTCCGATCAGTACGGTAGCAAAATTTGACTTTACAAGTTCGTCAGGTGGTATCAAACGTAAAAACCTGAAACGTACCATTCAACTACAATCAGCTGTCACAGACCTTTCTGCTGTAGCGTCTATCAATGCAGAATTAGGAAGTAAGATCAATGATTTTAAGACCAAATATACCATCCCTGAAGGTGTCAGCATCATCCAAAGTGGTGAAAGCGAGCAACAACAGGAGACCAACTCATTTTTGGGTGGAGCATTTATCTTAGCATTGGGACTTATATTCTTAATATTGGTAATGCAATTCAATTCATTGAGTAAGCCATTTATTGTATTGACGGAGATATTTTTCTCTATCATTGGTGTATTCCTTGGATTTGCCATCACGGGTATGACTATGCCTACGATCATGGTTTTGGTCGGTGTAATAGGCCTAGCAGGTATCGTGATCAAGAATGGTATCTTGCTGATCGAGTTTACAGAAGAGCTTAGAGAAAGGGGTATGAAAACCAGAGAAGCAACGATACAAGCTGGAAAGATTCGTATCATACCAGTGCTATTGACAGCTGTTGCAACTATATTAGGTTTATTGCCTTTGGCAGTTGGATTTAATATCAATTTTGAGTCTTTATTTACCCATTTAGATCCTAAAATATTCTTAGGTGGAGACAGTGTGGTATTCTGGGGACCATTAGCATGGACGATCATTTTTGGTTTGATCTTGTCATTTTTCTTGACATTATTGATGATACCGAGCATGTACGTTATGTCTGAAAGATTGCGTAGACCAATGATCAAGTTTTATGGTACAAAATTTATCGCATTACTAGGATTTACTGGACCATTTTTCTTTATCTTTGTAGGTCTAATGTACTTTGTAAGATGGATCACAGGAAGACCTGTCTGGAACGGTACATATAAATACAAATAATTTTTTGAAGAAGTAAGTTGTGCATAAGTACAACTTACTTCTTTAACCATAAACAAAACAAGAACGTATGAGTAAGTATGCGCATTTGAGATTGGAATACAAAAAAGAAAAACTCTCTGAAGAAAGTGTGGAAACAAATCCATTGACTCAATTTGACATATGGTTTCAAGAAGCTATGAATGCTGAAGTACCTGAGCCAAATGCATTTGCCCTTGCGACATCCGGTCCACTTGGTATTCCATCAGCGAGAATAGTATTACTCAAAGGTGTAGACCGAGACGGTTTTGTTTTCTATACAAATTACAATAGTGACAAGGCAAAAGACATCGCGTATAATAGTCATGTGAGTATGTGTTTCCTTTGGCATGAGCTTGAAAGACAAGTTCGTATCACTGGTCGCGCAGCCAAAGTATCGAGAGAGGAGTCAGAAATCTATTTTCATTCTAGACCACGTGAAAGTCAAATAGGTGCGTGGGTATCTCCACAAAGCGATGTGATTGCATCTAGAGACGTACTTGACCAAAAACTGGCAGAAGTGACGGCATTGTATGAAAATACAGATATCATTCCCCTACCCGATCATTGGGGCGGCTACAGGGTTATACCGGAAGAAATAGAGTTTTGGCAAGGTAGACCCAATAGACTACACGATAGAATTACTTATAAAAATGTAGATGGACATTGGAAAATCAAAAGATTAGCACCATGATATTTTTATCAGCATATGTTTAATGAATCAGCTTCAACACAAAAATGAATACCTAAATACGGGATTAATAAATGCCTTGATCCTGATGGCCTTGCTGTTATGCTTTGGCATTTTAGGTTATTATTTTTTCTTCGATTATGCATTGGTAGATGCCATTTACATGACTGTCATAACAGTGGGAACAGTTGGTTTTGGCGAAGTGAATCCTTTAGACTCATCGGGAAAAATCTTTACGTCCATCCTCATCTTATTGAGTATTTTTATTTTTGCTTACGCTGTCACCACCATCTCAGCATTTCTTATCTCTGTTAATTCTATTGACCATTATAAAAAAAGGAAGATGCAACAAAAAATCAATGCAATAAAAGATCATACCATATTGTGTGGATACGGCAGGAACGGAAAACAAGCAGCTATAAAACTAAAAAACTATAAAAAAGCCTTTGTCATCATTGAGCAAAATCAGCAAGCCATTAGAATGTTGGAAGAAGAAGGTTTGATTTATATAGAAGGAAATGCAACCGATGATGAAGTTTTGATAAGAGCAGGCATTCAAAATGCAAAATTTCTTATTACCACTTTACCATCAGATTCAGACAATGTATTTATTGCATTAACGGCAAAACAAATACATCCAAACATCCATATCTATAGTAGAGCGAGTGAAGACTCCAGTATTAAAAAGTTAAAAATTGCTGGTGCGCAACATGTCGTTATGCCAGATAAAATAGGTGGGGAACATATGGCGTCCCTTATTGTAGCACCTGATTTAGTGGAGTTTATAGATAATTTATCTGACTCTAGCAATGGTCATATGAAAATTCAGGAAATCATCCTATCGACCCAACCCAATGTCAGAAGTCTTGACGAACTAGCTATAAAAGAAAAAACAGGATGTACGGTCATTGGTTATAAAACCAGCTTGGGTGAATATATCATTAATCCTACGCACGATCTACCTGTAGAACATGATGGTCGAGTAATTGTATTGGGCAATGAAGAACAAATCAATAAGCTCAATCAGGCGTTTAGAATATTTTAAACATTCGGGATTATTCAGAGCTTTATTAAGTATTTTCATACCAGAATCATTGTGTCTGATTATATCATTAAAGATGGATTACAATTTGGTTCATTTTTCAAAAGAATTTAAGACAAGAACCCTGAACTTCTTCCTTTAGAAAAATCTATCCAACACATTTCTTTTAAAAAAGATACACTACCCTTTCCCTATCTCATCTCGCATATATTGACCATCCCAAGCGTGGTCGTCATCACTAAATGCTTCTGCTAAGTCATTCTGTAAGAGTTGTTCTTGCCATTCTATTTCTTCTTTTACGGTCAGGATATATTCCGTCAGATTATTACGCTTTTTTGCTAAATTCTCTAATGATTTTTCATCATAATTAATAAATTTAAGACTTTGTCTGATGGCAGTATATTTTCTAAACCCTAGTGAAGACAATACGTCCGCACCTAAATGAGCAGCGGTGTATAGTGTTTCTCTATAAATATTTGCAATACCTAAATCCATCAGTTCGTAAGCGTCATAACGATTTCTTGCTCTTGAAAAAACTTTGATATTTGGAAAATGCTTTTTTACAGTTTCTATTAATCGATGATTTATTTCTGGTGAATCTATGGCCGCAATAAGTACATGTGCTTCACTCGCTCCTGCTGCATGAAGCAAGTCGTGTCTAGTGGCATCTCCGTAATAAACTTTGAAACCCATTTTGCGAAGTAAGGCTACCCTATCAGAATCATGATCAAGAATGGTTGCTTCTACTTTATTTGCCCTGAGCAATCGCCCTACCGTACTACCGAAATGACCAAAACCTGCTATAATGACTTTATTTTTTTCATTAATCTCATCACTCTCGTCTTCTGTTGGTACTTTTTTAATGCCAAAATATGGATCAATAATTCTTTCGTTTATTAACAATAAAAATGGAGTCGAGACCATCGTAAGAGCTACGACAGCCATCATAGTAGAACTGTGTTGATTGTCTAAAATACCTAGTTGTGTAGCAAATCCTAATAAGACAAAAGCAAATTCTCCCGCTTGAGAAAGCCCAAAAGAAAATATAAAGTTTTGATCACTCTCCATTTTAAAAACCTTGCCAATGCCAAATAAAACGGCAAACTTCACCACCAAAACTATGGCAACCAACATCGATATAATACCTGGTGCACTGAAAACTTGATTAAAATCGATGGTCACGCCTACACTAACAAAAAAACAAACCCAACACCATGCCTTTGAAGGGTTCGATATCGCTTTCTAACTCATGGCGGAACTCAGAATTGGCCAAAACGACACCTGCTAAAAACGTACCAAGAGCGGGACTCAAACCCACAGTTTGCATCAGCGCAGCCACACCTACCACCAAAAATATAGATGACGCCGTAAATAATTCCCTCAATCCTGTCTTAGAGATATATCTCAAAAACGGAACGATCATATATCTTCCTGTCACTAAAATCACACCTACCGCAGCCAAAATCATCAATACTTGCATTCCTCCTGACTGATCATCTATAAACGAACCGCTATGATCTCCTTCGCCCACGACCATCTTTGTTCCCAGAAATGGCAGGATGGCTAAAATAGGAATGATCGCTATATCTTGGAAGAGTAACACGGCAAATGAAGCCTGTCCTGAGACCATTTTGCTAAATCCCTTTTCCTTTAAGGTCTGTAGTACTATGGCGGTCGATGACATAGCAAATGCAAGTGCAATCGTAACAGCTGACTGCCATGTAGGAACAAAAAATAGCAAGGCAATATAAAGAATGAAGCCCGTGACTAACATTTGAGCAGTACCAAGACCAACGATAGCTTTTCGCATTTCCCAAAACTTCTGTGGATCTAGTTCGAGTCCAATCAGAAACAACATCAGCACTACACCAAACTCAGATGCATGCATAATATCTTCGCCATTATCTCCTGCCAATTGTAACACAAAGGGGCCAATAATAATCCCTGCGATCAAATACCCGACTATAGAACTTAGACCTATCTTTTTTGCGATGGGTACCAATACCATTGATGCCCCGATATAAACCAATGCTTGGATCAAAAATTCATTACTCATCTGTGCCTTGTTTTTTTTCAGTGATGAAATCAGTCATTAATTCATATTCAGCTCTGATATCCTTAAAGTTTTCTCCAGTCAACCAATCTATTACTTCTTGGTAATGACTGACAATGTTTTTTATTCTTTCGGAATCAGCTCTGTTGGAATCATACACAACAAAAGGTGGTAAGTAAGTCATTTTGCAGAGATTGGCCGTTTGTTGGAATGGTCGGAGGTATTGTCTGATGGGATATTTATTTCCACCTTCCTGAGAATAAGCTAGTTGGCTACCACCTGCGCTAATCGTTTGCATGACGAATTTGCCTTGAAGTGCATTTCCACTTGGTCCATAAGCCCATTTAAATTCCAATACCATGTCTATCCATTGTTTTAATAATGGTGGACAACTGTACCAATAAAATGGATGATGCCAGATGATAATATCATGGCTGCGTAGAAGTTCTTTTTCGTGTTTTATATCAATGTCAAATTCAGGGTAAATTTCATACAAGTCGTGAAAAGTAATATTTTCATTATTTTTGTAAACACGACAAAGACTCTTGTTGATGAGTGACTTTTCGTATAATGGATGGGCAAATAAAACTAAGACTTTGGGTTGCATATTAATAATTACATTTGAAAACTATTGAGAATGAAACTCTTGTTGCATCTCAATAGTTCACAAATATAAATTATCTATTGATATTCGATTAGTTAGACCTTATTTACGACTTGGAATTTGTTCTATGATGAAATTAAAATTAGACAATAATCCACTATTTAACGGATGTAATAATATTTGACTAAATAAATAATTTTTATCATCATTTGGATTGTCAAATTTTGCTTTTCCGTTCATATCAAAGTCTCCTTGGTGATATGCCAATGCAAAGTTGTAATTGGATGTATTTTGGTTGTTTTCTGGAGATGCAAAAACGTCAAAAAACAAAATGTTCTGATCATCACCTGGATTCACAAATTTAATCCTACCATTTGAGTCAAAATCTCCGCCCCACATACAACTGTAACCAAAAACAATATCACTTTTTTGTGCTAGGCCAGTATAGTCATAACCATTATTTAAGCTCGTACCGAAATCAAATACTGGTGTACTAGGTTTTGTAAAATCAATTAAACTTCTATTTGACACTTTTTGAGACATGACACCCAGGTGATTTCTATGTCTAACTACTACATAAAAACTATCTACCAAAACACCAGAAAATGCCAAAGGACTTATACCGTCTACATCCACTACATCACCATCTCTCTGAAGCAATCCAGATCTAGTAGCTAGTACTTCACGATTATCATTTTTTGATCTTAGTTCGACAAATACCCAATCCACTATGGCATCTTGGCCAGACACGGCTAAGACTGTCGTAGGATTTTTAATACTTCTGTATTTGGTTAATAATCCTGAAGCCTTATGTGGGAAAGCATTACTAATATTAACATATTGGGTAGCTACCATATAAGGGTCTTCATGTGGGATGACATTGGTGCCATTAAATGGATTGACCCTAAGGTTGTCTCTCATTAACGGTCTATTGTCTGTCGCTTTTTGGTTACCATTATTAATCAATGCTCCTTCTAAATATACCCTGATACGAATGCTCATGTCTTCAATAATCAAAATATGGGCTGTTGCTTTTGCACATACGCTCTGAACTTGATCATCACAAACAGTGTAAACAATATCTACTGGTCCAGTATATCCTTCATTCGGAGTAAACGATAATTCACCATTTGATAATAAATAATATGATCCTTGACTTATGTTGATCGGATTACCTACGCTACCCTGAGGTGTTACCACTTGGTTATTTCCTTCTGGATCGTTATCATTTATAAGTACATTTCCGGTTAACGCAATGTCTTTATAAGATGTGTAAAAATCATCTGCTGCCACGGTGGTGTTCACTGCGGATGTTGCATTTACCGTGATAATTTGCATTGTTGTCACACAATTTGTGGTGGTTGCATCTGCACAGATACGATAAACAACCGTATCTAACCCAACAAATCCAGAGGTCGGTGTATATATAATTGCTCCTGCTGTATTAATGGTTGCTGTACCATTGGCTGGTCCGTCTATGACATTCATTTTGTCTGGATCTATGATACAATCCACACCGTTCAAACATTTATCATTGGATGTTGCAAAAATAGTAACAGCTTGGTTTACTGTAGTAGAAACGATATCAATATTAGGAATCATAGACATACTTCCTGATTGTGAATCTACCACCGTAATGGTTAACACAGCCGTAGGGCAACCTTGGAAAGTTGAAGGCATACAGACTGGAACATTGTAAGTATACACACCAGGTTTATCTGCTGTAAATGCATAAGTACCATTCGTATTCATCACAAAAGTCACCACACTACCTGAAGGTCTAGAGACTAAGAAAGGTGAGGTGCCATAAGTAGTCCCTACAGGAACATCATCATTCGTTTGTACATTTCCTACAACAGTTTTATGTATACTCGTCACATTAAAATCAGGGTCAATACAACTATGTACTGTTAAAACATTTTCTTGAAGTGTAGATATGCAACCTGTCTCTGATGCTGTAAAATAAAACGTAACCTTACCTGGTGCCATTCCTGTCACAATCCCGAGTCCATTTACTTTTGCAATCGATGGATTACTACTTGTCCACATACCGCCTACAGTTGGTGATAGTTGAGTCGTATAACCTAGACAAATTGAGGTCGCTCCTGTAATAGAAACTTGCAAAGAATTACCAACCGTAACAGCTGGTGAAAGATCTGACGAACAACCAGTATTTGCATCAGTAAAAATAAATCTTGCTTGACCTTCTGAAAGTCCAGTCACAATACCTTGGTTATTAATACTTGCCACAGTCGGATTATCTGAGACCCATGTACCACCTGTGGTTGGAAATAATGTAGTGGTCGTACCAATACAAATCTCGTTACTACCATTAAGCGTAATGGATGGTTTTCCCAAAATTACTATAGGTGCTGAGCTATTAGATGTACATCCCGTTGCTGTTGATGTAAATAAAAATCTTGTGACACCTTGTCTTAATCCTGTCACTACACCTGAATTATTAATAGATGCTATGGTTGGATTTTGACTCACCCAGGTACCACCTGTACTAGGGCTAATGACGCCAGTACTTCCTATACACAATGACGAAAAGTCAGTTGTAACGATTGGTTTAGGATTTACGTTTATAGTTATAACACCCGTAGATGTACAACCCGTAGATGTCTCTGTAAATGAAAACGTAGCTGCTCCACTCATAATACCTGTGACTACACCTGCATTGGTGATAGATGCAATCGTTGGGTCATTACTCACCCATGTACCTCCTGTCGTAGGACTAAGATTAGTGGTATTGCCTATACAAACATGATTTGCTCCTAAGTTGGAAATATTAGGACGACCCACTACTGTAAATAATTGAGAGTTTTCAGATAGACAGCCACTATTAGCATCCGCTATTCTGAATGTCACTTGTCCTGCATTTAATGCACTTATCAATCCATCATTAGCAATGGTAGCCACACTAGGGTTATTACTAGTCCACACACCTGTCGTAGATGACGTCAGCTTCAAAGTGGTGTTCACACATAAATTGGCATTGGCTTCACTTGCTATAGATGGTTTTGCGCTTACAGCCACCGGTGCAAAAGGATCTGAAATACAACTATTATCTGCTGTAAAGTAAAAGTTGGTGACACCTTGTGATAAAGCTGTAACGACACCACTATTGGTAATACTTGCAATACTAGGATGATTACTTGACCAATATCCACCCGTATTTGGCGTCATAGATTTGGTTTGACCAACACATAAGGTAGCACTTCCACCATCATTTATAGTAGGTTTTGCGCCCACCGTAAGTGGTGTAGGGATACTCGATGTACATCCTGTAGCTGTTTCTGTAAATGTAAAGGTAGCTGTACCTGCGGCTAAACCAGTCACTACACCATTGTTACCTACGGATGCAATACTTGGATGACTACTAACCCACACACCACCATTAGCGGGATATAGATTGGTCGTACTACCTATACAAATTGTACTCGCTCCTGAAAAGCCTACTGAAGGTCGACCATATACAGTCACCACATTTGTATTGCTAGACACACATCCTGTTACACTATTAGTATATCTAAATGTTGCTTGACCTTCAGACAAAGCAGTGACTAATCCACCATTCGTCACACTAGCTACTGATGGATTATTACTAACCCAAGTACCGCCAGTAGATGGAGATAATTGTGTGGTAGATCCCGTACATAATTGATTAGGTCCTGTAATTGAAACTAATGGTTTAGCATCTACTGTGACAGGTCCTATCTCATCAGAATAACATAAAGTACTCAGATTCACAAAAGTAAATCTTGCTTGACCTGGTGTTAGACCTGTAACCAATCCGCTAGAGTTTACAATGGCCACAGCACTATTGGATGTGATCCATGTACCACCCGTAGATGGTGCAAGTTGTGTAGTACCTCCCGCACATACTGATTGGCTACCAACAAACACGGCATTTGGTTTAGGTTTTATGGTGATAGGTGCGCTTGCATCAGAGCTACAACCTGATACTGTATTGGTGAAAACAAAGGTTGACTGTCCTGCGCTTAAGGCTGTCACTACACCAGCATTATTAATACTTGCAACTGATGGATTTGTACTTGCCCACGTTCCTCCAGAACCAGGTAAAAAGTTAGTCGTAGCTCCTATACAAACAGCATCTTCTCCGTCAAGTGAAATTCCAGGTTTGGCTTTTACCTGAATAGTAGGTGATATATCGGATGCACAAGAAGTTGCTGAATTAGTATAAATAAAGTGAACATTTCCTGCTCCGACTCCTGTTACAATTCCTGTATTACTAATTGTGGCAATAAGTGGATTACTACTCACCCAAGTACCATTAGTATTTGGTGTGAAAGATGTTGTCGCGCCAACACATATCAAGTTAGGGCCTGTTAAAGTGACGATTGGTTTTTCATTGACGTTGATCGTCGCATTTGCCACTACGGAACATCGTTGACTATTTGTTACTGTAACATAATAAGTAGAACCAGGTAATGTAGGTATCACCGTCACTTGTGCGTTATTAGAATTGCCAGCATTTGGACTCCATTGATAAGTAGGTGTGCCAGATGCATTTACTTGTAAGTTTACACTTGTGCCTTGACAAACTGTATTTTGTGTGTTTACAATGACTGGTTCATATTTCTGATATACAAAACCCGAAGTTGTCGCCATACATCCTTTGGAATCGGTGATGGTCAGATTATAATTTCCATTTTGCGATATGGATACCGTTTGTGTATTTCCAGTAAAAGTGTTTGGACCTGTCCAGCTATATTGGTAACTTGGTGTCCCCTGACTTGCTATGGCAGATAAACTTGAATTATTAGTCAAACATACAGACCCGTTGTAATCCAATGTAACCGTAGGATTTGAAACAACAGTGACATCTTCTGTAGCTAATGAAACACATCCTGTAACACTACTTGTAAAGGTAAAGGATACTGTAGCTATAGCTAATCCAGTGACTACGCCAGTGTTACTTACAGAAGCTACAGATGGATTATTAGAAACCCAAGTGCCACCTGAAGATGGACTTAATGTCGTAGTACCACCTATACAAACATGTTTATTTCCTGCAACTGAAACCGTTGGTCGCGCTGTAACAACGACTGGACTTGATGTAGTAGATGAACAACTAGTTGCAGCACTTGTAAATGTAAAATAAGCAGTTCCGGCATTTAAAGCAGTTACAGTACCATCCACAGTTACCGATGCAACTGAAGGATTACTACTCGACCAAGTACCACCAAAAGATGGTGACAAAGTTGTCATTTGATTGATACAAAGTGATGAAGCGCCTGTTATTTGAACAGTTGGTAGAGCATTTACAGTAAGTTGGGCTGATGGTGATGATACACATCCTGTCGCTGTATTGGTAAATGTAAATGTTGCATTACCTGCCGCAATCCCTGTAACAAGTCCTGCATTATTAACTGTCGCAATAGATGGATGATTACTTACCCAAGTACCACCTGTATTTGGTGATAAATTGGTCATTTGATTTAAACAAATCGAATTAGAACCAGTAAATGTTACAGTTGGAATAGCATGAACTATGATGGCTTTTGTGGCATCTTCTGAACATGCACCCGAATTGTGAACATATGTAATAATGACAGACCCAGATGAAATTGTAGTAATAATTCCAGCGACATTTATAGTGGCCACTGAAGTATTGCTGCTTGACCAAGATCCGCCTGATTTTGATGATGTAAGTTGGATATTGTTACCCATACACACTTCTGATGGTCCAGATATGACCACACCTTGTTTACTTTCTATAGTAATAGGTGCTGTTGGAGATGAAACACATCCAGTAGATGAAGATGTAAAAATAAATGTCGTATTTCCTGAAGAGATACCTGTCACTACACCCATATTATTTACGGTAGCAATAGATGGGTTGTTACTTACCCAAGTACCACCAGACGATGGAAGCAATTGTGTGGTGGAAGATATACAAATGGTAGACGGTCCATTGATACTGACTATTGGTGTCGGATTGACCGTGACTTGAGTGCTTGGATTAGAAATACAACCTGTGCTCGTATTTGTAAAAATAAAGGTTGCGGTACCTGCACTCCATCCAGTGACAACGCCTGCATTGGTAACAGTTGCAACTGATGGGTTGGTGCTAGACCAAGTACCACCTGTAGCAGGTGTAAGGTTTGTAGTGGTTCCGGGACAAATATTAGCTGCCCCGGAAACACTAACGATCGGTTTTGGATTAACATTGATAACTACTGATGGGACAGCAGTACATCCTAAATCATTGGTCACTGTTACTTGGTATGTACTAGCAGGCAGTGTAGGTATAACTGTAACAGCATTTACAATTGCATTTCCAGCATTTGCACTCCACTGATAACTTACTGCACTCGAACTATTTACAGAAAGATTTACACTTTCTCCTTCACAAACAGTGGTATTCAAACTTACTATAAATGGATCAAATTGTTGATAAATAAATCCTGAAGTTACTGCTGAACATCCATTAACGTCTGTGACAGTCAAATAATAATTACCATTATTCGTAATAGTGATGGTTTCCGTATTTCCTGTGAATCCTGATGGGCCTGTCCATTGATAAGTATATGTTGGTGTACCACCAGAAACGTTGGCCGAAATTTGTTTATTGGTTTCTAAACAGACAGAACCTTTACAATCGATAGAAACATAAAGGTTACTACTAACATCTACACTTTTAGATGCCGTATCTGTACATCCATATGAGTTTGTAACCGTAACAGTGTATGTCGTCAAAGTCGTAGGGCTCACATTGATAGTAGATGTAGTTGCTCCATTACTCCATAAATAAGTACCAACACCACTTGCAGTCAAAACGGTACTACCTGCATGACAAATTGTGCTAGGACCACTGATAGCTGCTATGGGTTTTCCATGTACGATAACCGTTGCTTCAGAAGAAGAAGTACATCCGTTGGTATCTGTTACAGTTAAAGTAAAGATATAATTCTTGGTTTCTAACCCATCTGCTGATAATAAGATGTCATGATCTGCTCCTGCGCCTACCCCATTGTCCCAGTTAAAAGTAAATGGTCCGTTGCCATAAGCTCTTCCTCTTAGTCCTGCTAACTCATCTTCGCAAATTTCAATGGTACCAAAACATGGTGCTCTCCCACTAGGAAAATCAAGACAAGCTGTTGCTTCTGGACCTGTATTTATTTGTACTGCAATAGACGATGATGCTGTACATCCTACAGCATTTGTGACTGTCACTCTATAAGTCGTATAAAATAATGGATTGACGTCGATGATTTGCGTATTTGCCCCATTACTCCATGCGTAGACTGTACCACCATTGGCAGTAAGTGTAATACCACCACATGGATGATCTACTTTATTGATCGTAATGGTTGGTATACTCTTTACATTTACACTATACGAAGATGTGGCAGTACAGCCTTGTGTATTTGTTACGGTTACTGTATATGTGGTAGTAGCTGCAGGCGTAACACTTATGGAAGCAGTCGTGGCAGCGTTGCTCCAAACGTAAGATGTTCCTCCACTTGCTGTCAAAGTAGTGCTCTCTCCTTCGCATATCTCATTAATGCCCGAAATGGATGCCACTGGTATTGGGTTAATCGTTGCAGTGATTGCTTGACGTGTAGGATTCACACAGCCATTCAACTCAGCTTCGATATAATATGTTGTTGTTGTACTTAATGAAGGTGTAGTGAAGTTATCACCTGTAAATAAAGCGGTACCACCTGTCGGAACACTATACCAAATGGAATTACCACTTCCAAATAATACAGAAAGTGTCACAGATCCAGTTCCACACCTTGATGCAGAACTGATGATTTTATTTCCTGGAATAGGTTTGATAGTGGCAACAACAGCTGTTCTAGATGATGAAGTACATCCATTGTTTAATGCTTCTACATAATAAGTTGTGGTAGCGGTTATAGAAGGAGTCGTAAAACTTGTTCCTGTACCTATGGAAGTTCCACCACTAACTACATCGTACCAATTTAAGGTGCCTGCATCTGCAGTTGCTTGAAGTACTAAAGTTCCTGTACCACATCTGCTATCAGGTACAGTTGATGTGATGATAGGTAATGTTTTTACAGTTACATTTACATTTGATGTCGCTGTACACCCTTGTGCATTGGTAACCGTAACTATATAAGTCGTAGTAGCCGAAGGATTGACTGTAATGGCAGCAGTTGTTGCGGCATTACTCCAAACATAAGAAGTTCCTCCACTTGCTGTTAATGTCGTGCTTGCCCCTGTACAAATAGTAT
>Ga0209812_10000379_pt1 | contig 41666 bp, 37 predicted proteins | sample JI71714BDNA_FD_187502 | JGI IMG/M metagenome (GOLD analysis project Ga0209812, IMG submission 187502) | Wastewater effluent complex algal communities from Wisconsin, to seasonally profile nutrient transformation and Carbon sequestration -... | ecosystem: Engineered > WWTP > Effluent > Algae...
AACGCCAATTCTCCTAAAGTACATCCATGTCTGATGGGCATGGGCCATCTGCCAATAAATGAAGCGCAATTGGGGTTTAACCAAGGTCCTTCGTTTAAATGCATTGCCCCTGAAATAGGATTGGGCCTATCTAATATGATTAATGGAATTTGATGCTTTGCAGAAGTTTCTAATAGATAACTCAAGGTCCATAAATAAGTATAAAAACGAACCCCAATATCTGGAACATCAAAAAGAATTAGATCTATATCTGTTAAGTCGTCTGCAGTTGGTGCCAATTTTGGGCCATACAAACTAATGATTGGCAAATCGGTTAATTCATCCACTCCGTTAAGCATAGGTGCTCCGTCTGCTCCTTTTGCTGAAATGCCATGTTCAGGTGAAAATAATTTTTTTAGATTGAATCCAGCTTTTTGTAAAGCCAGTCTAGAAGGAACCAAATTCTGGGTGGTTGCCCCTTCGTTGGTTACCATGCCAATCCGCTGGTTTTTCCATGGAACCATTTCGGAAATAAGAATTTTATCAACACCAAATAAAACAGACATGGATATTATTTAATTATTGCGTTTGTGTTCGTTCAAAATTCATTTCATTTTTGAGTTGTTCTACCACATTAAAAATAATAGGGCACCTGTCATAATGCATAAATGTGGTAAATACCCTTCTTTTAAAATGGGGTAAATGCAAAGCTGGAAATTCTTTACATCCCTCAAATCGATATTCATAGATGGTACACTTATTATCTTGTAAAAAATGGCAAGGCATTTGGTTCATGATCATCATTCCGTTGCTGCCTTTTTCTAGATATTGTTCATCAAAGTGGGGGCGATCCATTTTTAAATGGCTCGATAAACGATCCGCTTCTTGTTCATTTAAACAAACCATTAAACTTTTACAACAATTTCCACAGTCGGTACATGAAATAGTAGGGCTAATTAGAGCATCTAATTCTTGCACTTTCGCATCAATATCTTCATCATTGAATTCTTTTATAAACGCACTAAATCGGTCGTTCTCTGCGTGATGGGCAATTGCAAAATCTGCTATTGACTGGAGGTCAGTTTGTGGTTTAAAATTGGGCTTCATTCAATTAAAGGTACTATTTGGCGTATAAAATCTACCAAAAACAGCTATTTATCCACATATAATAGGCATTTGTAGAAAAGTATAATTGGGCTGCGATTTGAGGGACTTAGATTTGCCGTAAGCAAAAAGGATTTTAAAAAGGAAATATGGCAGAAGACAAGAATTTAGTCAGGTACGATGAAGACTCCATCCGGTCTTTAGATTGGAAAGAACATATTCGTTTGCGTCCAGGTATGTATATTGGAAAACTAGGGGATGGTTCCGCTGCGGACGATGGAATTTATGTACTTATTAAAGAGGTCATTGATAACTGTATTGATGAATATACCATGGGACATGGTAAGCAAGTAGAGTTAACTATTGAAGGTAAAACTGTTACGGTAAGAGATTATGGTCGAGGTATACCCCTGGGTAAAGTGATTGATGTAGTTAGTAAAATTAATACAGGTGCCAAATACGATAGCAAAGCTTTCCAAAAAAGTGTTGGTTTAAACGGGGTAGGTACCAAAGCGGTTAATGCTTTGAGTAGCCATTTTTTAGTTACTTCATTTAGAGAAGGTAAATGTAAAACTGCGGAGTTTGAAAAAGGGGAATTGGTTAAAGACCATAAAGAAATTAAAACGGATGAGCCCAATGGCACATTGGTGGTATTTACTCCAGATGATACGGTTTTTAGAAATTTTCATTTTATACATGAGTATTTAGATAACCAACTTTGGAATTACTGTTATTTGAATGCAGGCCTTGCCATGCATTTTAATGGTAAAAAATATGTGAGTAAGAATGGTTTGCTCGATTTATTACAACGCAAAACCAATCCAGATGAATTAAGGTACCCAATCATTCATTTAAAGGGAGATGATATTGAAGTGGCACTTTCTCATAACAATGATTATGGGGAAGATATTTTCTCATTTGTAAACGGGCAGTATACTACCCAGGGTGGAACCCACCAACAAGCATTTAGGGAAGCATATGTAAAAGTGATTCGTGATTTTTACAAAAAGGATTACGATGCTTCTGATATTAGAACGAGTATAGTTGCTGCTGTTTCTGTAAGAGTGCAAGAACCTGTATTCGAGAGCCAAACAAAAACCAAGTTAGGGTCTCAAAATATTGCTGAAGGTGGTCAAAGTATGAAGTCTTTTGTATTAGACTTTTTGGCAAAGGAACTGGATAATTTTCTTCATAGAAATACGGCTACTGCAGAGGCCCTTAAAAAGCGCATTGAACAAAATGAAAGGGAGCGCAAAGAATTAGCCGGCATTAAGAAATTAGCAAACGAAAGAGCTAAAAAAGCCAATTTACATAATAAGAAATTGCGCGATTGCAGGGTTCATTTAAACGACGAACTTCCGGCCAAAAACAAAGAAGCATTTATTGCCACCCAAAAAGACACTACTATTTTTATTACAGAGGGAGATAGCGCAAGCGGAAGTATAACCAAGAGTAGAAATGTGGATACCCAAGCTGTATTTAGCTTAAGGGGTAAGCCACTGAATTCTTTTGGGGAAACAAAGAAAGTGGTTTACCAGAACGAAGAGTTTAACCTTTTACAACACGCACTAAATATTGAAGATGGGTTAGAGGGGCTTCGCTATAATAATATTGTAATTGCAACAGATGCCGATGTGGACGGGATGCATATACGTTTGTTGTTGATGACTTTCTTTTTACAATTTTTCCCAGACTTGGTTAAAAAAGGGCATGTTTATATTTTAGAAACGCCTTTGTTCAGGGTTAGAAATAAACAAGAAACCATTTACTGTTATGATGAAACAGAGAAACAAGCTGCGACTAAAAAGTTGGGCAATAAACCAGAAATCACTCGATTCAAAGGATTAGGAGAGATTTCTCCGGAAGAGTTTGGTCGGTTTATTGGAAGAGATATTCGATTGCAGCCTGTGATTCTTGAACAAGGAGATCATATTCAAGATTTCTTAGAATACTATATGGGTAAAAATACCATGGAACGACAAGAGTTCATTATCAATAACCTTCGTGTTGAATTAGATTTAATTGATTAAAAAAAAGTAATAAATGATTCATATTGTTTTTGAAACTGCCAATGTAAAAGCCTTGCAAACAGCCATGGAAATGGACGAATTGTTACAAGGAGAGATATTGGAAATAAAAGATGATTTTGCGGTAGGGCCGATAGCGGGAATTTATGAAACCGAAGGGTATCAGCAGCGCCGCGATTGGTGGAAAGAAGTGGTTCAGTTTTCACCCTACGAAAATCAGTTAGATATTGTGGATGATAAATTAACCGTTCACAATCTAATGAATACCTTAACCCAAGATGAATCTCAGGAAGCCTGGATTTGGATGGGACAAAATGCACATGATGTATCAGGGTACTATTGGTTGATGAGTCAATTGGCTTCGTTTGCTGGAAGAATTCATGTGTTGTATTTAAATAATCTCCCTTTCTTTAATGAGAAGGGCAGTATTTTTTATCCAACCCATTTGCACGAAATTCAACCTAGGGAGTTTTTAAAAGCTAAAAAGTTAGCTAGACCCATTACTTTAAGTGAATTTGAATTAGATCCAGATGAGTGGAAAAAAATATGTGGGGAGAATGCAATGGTTCGTTTTTTAGAGGGGGGTAAAAAACTAGTTGGAAAAGAAGTTACCTACTTTGACAAGTCTTTGTTGTTACATATTACCAAAGACGCCCAAAAGCTAAATAAAGTAATTGGATCTGCATTGAATAAAATGACCGTTCAAACCGGGGACGCTTTTTTGGTTTGGCGATTGAGGGTGTTATCCAATGAAGGTGTTTTGGTGATCAACGGAGATCTTGCAAAAGGGTGGAAGGAATGGACGGTTCAATTGGCATCAGCGTAAATAAATGAAAATGGTAAGGGTAACAACTTTAGATAAAATAGGTGAGGACGAGCGGGGAGCAACCCATTATTTTGATATGGACCGATCGGGTCAATTTATTGTTGCTTATAGAAAAGCAGGGAGTGTGAGTGGTCAACATTATCATAAGGGAATTGCCCCCAAAAAGAATCCTGAAAAAATTATTGTGATGCAGGGGGAAGCTGTTTTAAATTGGAAAGATGTGCAATCCACTGCAGCTGGCTCTGTATTAATAAAAGCCCCCGCTTTGGTAGAAATTGATCCTTATGCATGGCATGAAGTCATTTCTAAAACGGATATTATTATTTTTGAAATGAATGGGTTAGAAGACGCAAAAGAAGACACTTTTAGATTGTAGAATTAAGAAAAAAGCATGGCTAAAGAAAAAATAGATAGAAGGGTTTTTGAAAATGAAACCGGGGTTCAAGGACAGTATAAAAACTGGTTCTTAGAGTATGCATCTTATGTAATACTTGAAAGGGCAGTGCCTGCATTAGAAGATGGCTTAAAGCCAGTTCAAAGGAGGATTCTTCATTCCATGAAAGAAATGGATGATGGTAGATTCAATAAAGTGGCCAATATAATTGGTCAAAGTATGCAGTATCACCCACATGGAGATGCCAGTATTGGAGATGCTTTGGTGAACCTAGGGCAAAAAGATTTATTAATTGAAACACAGGGTAACTGGGGAGACGTTAGAACAGGCGATGCAGCAGCCGCGTCACGTTATATTGAAGCTAGGTTGTCAAAGTTTGCTTTAGAAGTGGCATTCAATGCCAAAACTACTGAGTGGCAATTGAGCTATGATGGCCGTAAAAATGAGCCAGTTAATTTGCCTATGAAGTTTCCTTTGCTGTTAGCGCAGGGAGCGGATGGTATTGCTGTTGGATTGTCTACGAAAATTTTACCCCATAATTTTTGTGAACTAATTGATGCTTCAATCAAATATTTAAGAGGTAAAAAGTTTGAACTTTTCCCCGACTTTCAAACCGGTGGAATGATTGATGTGTCAGGGTATAATGAAGGTAAAAGAGGTGGAAAAGTAAGGGTTAGAGCACATGTAGAAGAGTTAGATAAGAAAACATTGGTGATTCGAGATGTTCCTTATGGTGTTACCACTACCCAGTTAATGGAAAGTATAACCAAAGCCAATGATCAGGGTAAAATCAAGATCAAAAAAGTAATTGATGTAACTGCTAAAGAGGTTGAAATTCAAATTGATTTAGCTGCAGGTATATCACCTGATATCACTATTGATGCTTTGTATGCATTCACCGATTGTGAAGTAAGTATTTCTCCCAACGCTTGCGTTATTGAAAACCATAAACCTAGGTTTATGGGAGTGCAAGAATTATTGCGTTGTTCGGTAGACAATACCAAACATTTACTAAAACGAGAATTAGAAATACGACTTAGTGAATTAGAAGACAAATGGCATTATACTTCTTTAGAAAAAATCTTCTTTGAAGAAAAAATATATAAAGAGTTAGAACAAAAACATGAAACTTGGGAGCATGTTATTGAAGCTATTGATAAAGGGTTTGCTCCTTTTAAAAAGAAATTGAAAAGGGCCATTGAAAGGGAAGATATTTTGAAATTAACCGAAAAGCCTGTTAGAAGAATTTATCGGTTAGATATCAATGAACTCAATCAACAAATTAAAGGAATTGAAGCCGATATTCAACAAGTTAATCACGACTTAGCGCACTTGACCGATTATGCAGTGGCGTATTATGATAATTTGTTGAAAAAGTTTGGAAAAGGGAGAGAGCGCAAAACTGAAATAAAAGAGTTCGATACTATTCAGGTTAAACAAGTAGCCATTGCCAACACCAAATTATACATTAATAGGGCAGAAGGTTTTATTGGAACTGGTTTAAAGAAAGATGAATTTTTGTGTGAGTGTTCCGATTATGATGACATCATTGCATTTACCAAAACAGGTACAATGAAAGTGGTTAAAGTGTCTGACAAAACATTTATTGGGAAAGACATTATTCATGCAGCCATATTCGAGAAAAATGATGAACGCACCACGTATAATATGATTTACTTAGATGGTAAATCTGGAGTGAGCTATGCTAAGCGATTTAATGTTACTGGTGTAACCAGAGAAAAAGAGTACGACTTAACCAAAGGGTCAGAGAAAAGTAAAGTCCATTATTTAACAGCCAACCCAAATGGGGAAGCGGAAACACTAAAAATTATCTTAAGCCCTAATTGTACAGCAAGAATTAAGGAGCTCGATTTTTATTTTGAAGAATTAGAAATAAAGGGTAGAAGCAGTATGGGTAATCAGGTTACCAAATACCCAATAAAAACAGTCAAACTAAAAGAGGCTGGTAAAAGTACATTAGCAGGAAGAAAACTTTGGTTTGATGATAAGTTTGGAAGATTAAATACCGACGAGAAAGGGCAATATCTCGGAATGTTTGAAGATGAAAAAATCATTATTATTTACAATGATGGATCTTATGAATTAACCGATACTGAAATTACCCAAAGATTTGAACCAGAAAAGATTGCATTGGTAGAGCAATTCAATCCTGAAAAAACCATCACTGCTGTTTATTTAGATGCAGATAAGGGTCAGTACAATATCAAACGATTTAAAATAGAAACCACTACCTTAAAAACCCAATTTGTATTTATAAAGGAAGGGAAAGACAATCGATTAGAAGCGGTTACCACAGAGCAAGAACCTATTTTAGTTGTACAAACAGGTAAAGGGCAACAAGTTAGAAAAGCTAAATTTAAAGTAGCTAAAATGGTAGAAGTGATGGGGTGGAAAGCAGTAGGGGCTAAATTAACTGATTTTAATAAGAGCATAGAAATGGAATGGGAGACAAGGCCGCCATCAGATACCGCACAAACAGAATTATTTTAAACAACAATTATGGAACCAGTTAAGGTAGGTCAATACAATCGATTAAGGGTAAATAGAAAAGTGGAATTTGGCTTCTACTTAGAAGACGGAGCAGAAGGCATTCTTTTACCCAAAAGGTTTGCTCCTAACCAGTTGAATATTGATGATGAAATTGAAGTGTTTGTTTACCATGATTCGGATAATCGACTAATTGCAACTACGCAAAAACCAAAGGCAGTTGTAGGTGAAATTGCAAAAATGAAAGTGGTATCTGTTACCAAACAGGGTGCATTTTTAGATTGGGGTCTAATGAAAGATCTTTTTGTTCCTGCTTCTAAACAGGTGGCTGGTATGCGTTTAGGCGGAGAATATTTAGTGATGCTGTACATTGATGAAATGACCGGTAGGGTTGCAGCTACAGAAAAAGTGGAGAACTTGATGAGCAACGATACGCTAACAGTTAAAGAAATGGAAGCAGTTGACTTATTGGTTTATAGAACTTCTGAGTTGGGATACGTCATGATCATCAACAATAAACATATTGGGATTTTGCATGGCAACGAAGTATTTCAGCAATTGGAAATTGGCGATAAAGTGAAGGGGTTTATCAAAAAAATAAGGCCCGACAATAAAATTGATTTGATATTAGGTAAGCCAGGGTATACCAAAGTAGAAGATGAAACTGCTAAAGTTTTAAGGCTTTTAGCAGAGAATAATGGGTACCTGCCGTACAACGACAAGTCTGATCCCACTGATATTTATGCCTTTTTTGGAATGAGTAAAAAAGCATTTAAAATGACTACAGGTAATTTATACAAACAAAAAAAGATTCAATTCACACAGACCGGAATTCAGTTAATTGAACAATAATTTAACTAACGCGTGTTAGTTAAATTATTAACTTTGCGCTTCAAAATCAATTACTATGTCTACTAAAGTTGTTTACATTGTTTCTGCTGTTAGAACCCCAATTGGAAGTTTTGGAGGAAGTTTACAAGATTTTTCTGCCACTCAATTAGGTGCAATTGCAATTAAGGGAGCGGTTGCAAAAGCAGGAATTGATGGTGCTTTAGTGAATGAAGTGTTGATGGGCTGTGTGATTCAAGCAAATACAGGTCAAGCACCTGCCAGGCAGGCTGCAAAATTTGCTGGGCTTCCAGATGGGGTAATTGCTACGACCGTTAATAAGGTTTGTGCCAGTGGAATGAAAGCCATTGCACAAGGTGCTCAAGCTATTTTATTGGGAGATGCAGATATTATTGTTGCTGGTGGTATGGAAAGCATGAGTAATGTTCCTTATTATAGTCCCAATATGCGTTGGGGTAATAAATATGGTAATGTTCAGTTGGTAGATGGATTGGCCAAAGATGGGTTAACCGATGTGTACCATAATTATGCCATGGGTAATTCAGCAGAATTGTGTGCTAAAGAATGCAATATTTCTAGGGCCGATCAGGATGCTTTCGCAATTGAAAGTTATCAAAGAAGCCAAACAGCTTGGAACAATGGTTGGTTTAATGAAGAAATTGTTCCTGTAGAAATACCTCAAAGAAAGGGCGAACCTATACTTTTTTCAAAAGACGAAGAACCCTTTAATGTAAAGTTTGATAAAATTCCAGAATTAAAATCAGCATTCATTAAAGACGGTACCGTAACGGCTGCCAATGCAAGCACGATGAATGATGGTGCAGCTGCATTGGTATTGATGAGTAAAGAAAAAGCAGAAGAGTTGGGAATAAAACCAATTGCAATAATTAAATCATATGCAGATGCTGAGCAGGCTCCAGAATGGTTTACAACCACCCCATCTTTAGCGATACCTAAAGCGGTTGCTAAAGCAGGTTTATCAATAGGTGATATTGATTTTGTAGAATTAAACGAAGCGTTTTCTGTAGTGGGGATTGCTAATACACAAAAGTTGGGATTGAGCCCTGCAAAAGTAAATGTGCATGGGGGCGCAGTTTCCATTGGTCATCCATTGGGTTGCAGCGGTGCCAGAATTATTGTTACACTTATTAATGTGTTGAAACAACAAGGTGGCAAAATAGGCGCAGCTGGTATTTGCAATGGTGGAGGCGGTGCGAGTGCAATGGTGATTGAGTTGGCTTAGTAATTACTAATGCCTACTCTTTGTTGAATGTATTCGTGATTGATTGCCGATTTTAGCATAGCCATTGCAAGGTCTCCTGCATTGATTCTAAAATGATTGGGGTCTGGAGCATAGTTAATACTCGTAATGAAAATGCCCGTTTCATCTTTATCATGAATATCTGCAGGACAAAAGAAAGTCCAATCTAAATTGCTTTCAAGCAGCATTTCAAATGCTTTTAAATGCTCCATTCCAACAGCTAGGTATTCCTCAGGATATTCTTCGGCATGTAATAATAATGTGTTGTCCTCCGCATTTAATACACCCATTCCACCCAATGCAATAATTCTTTTCTTTCCTTTTTTTTGCATTTGAGTAATGATTTGCTTCATCCCTAAACTTCTAGTTTTATCTGAACCGTCAGAAGTACCTCCTAATACTGATATAATTACATCTGCTTTATCTATTGCTTTTGCTACATCTTTTTCATCAAAAAGGTACCCTTTTTGTGCGGTCAGTTTTTCATTTAAATTGTCTTGATCAATTAATGATTCTACGTTTCTTCCAAAAGCGGTAACAAAAAAACCTTTGTTCAAAGCTTGTTGAACAATTCTTTTGCCAACCTGACCAGTCGCGCCAAAAACAGTAATATGCATACAGTACAATTTAAAAGTAAACTAATCTACTTGCTCTGCAATCTCATTCATGCTAATACCCTGATGACTCTCATCGTAAATGCATTCCCCATTTTTAATAACCAATATTTGTGGAGATTCATGAAACACACTAAAGATCTCGGCTATGGCATTTGAAATAGAACGGTATTTGATTAAATCGAGGTAGTAGAAATTGGCGTTGGAAGGTGCTGTATCTCTCTCCAATCTATTTAAGGCCATTGAACTAATGCTGCAACGAGTACTATGTTTAAATATGACTTGGGGAGTAAGAAAAGAAGAAGTTTTAATTTGATCTAATTGATCTATTTCAGTTAAAGGAATCCAATTCATGCAAATATTTTTTTGCAAAATTAATTCTTTTATAGCTTATCCCCTGAAATAACGTGGGTTAGTAGTTGGGCATCCTTTGCCTTTAACTGAAGCGCAAGAACTTACCAATATACTAGTAAAAGCGGCTATTAAAATGATGAGGCTGATTTTTTTCATACGTTGGGCTTTGTGATGGAAGCTGTATTTTGCAGTGAAACAAAGATATTGATTCAGGCGAATATGCTGCCTGTAAATACAGTCGAGATTGTTAAAAATTTAAATTGTCATAATTATTAACGTATGAAGGTTCATTTTATTTCAATTGGGGGGAGTGTAATGCATCAATTGGCAATTGCACTAAGCAAAAAAGGCTATCGGGTTACAGGAACAGATGATGAGATATTTGAACCAGCTTGGGGAAATCTAAAGGAAGCGGGTATTTTGCCGGCTCAAATTGGTTGGGATGAAACCAAGATTCAACCCGATTTAGATGCCGTTATATTGGGGATGCACGCTCGTGCAGACAATCCAGAGTTATTGAAAGCCAAGGCATTAGGATTAAATATTTACTCATTCCCAGAATATATTTATAAAGAGTCTCTACATAAAAAGAGAGTAGTAGTAGGGGGAAGTCATGGTAAAACTACTACTACCAGCATGATTATGCATGTGCTTAAAAAGCAAAATAGAGCTTTTGATTATTTGGTGGGAGCAAAACTGTCGGGCTTTGAACAGTCTGTCAATATTACAGATGCACCTATTATTGTATGTGAGGGCGATGAATATCCAGCGAGCGCAATTGAGAAAAAACCCAAATTCCACTTTTTGTATCCGCATATTGCAATTCTTACAGGGATTGCCTGGGATCATATTAATGTGTTTCCCACATTCGATTTCTATTTAGAACAATTCATCATTTTTATCAATCGCATTGAAAAAGGTGGGATGTTAATTTACAATGAATCAGATAAAGTGTTGGCCAATTTAGTTGTAAATAATATTCGAGATGATATTCAATATCAGCCTTATCAGGTTCCTCCTTTTACAATTGAAAATGGACTAACTACCATCAACATTGGTGAAAATAAAGGCCCCTTAAGTGTTTTTGGTAACCACAATTTAATGAACTGTTTAGCAGCTTATTATGCATGTGCTGAATTAGGCGTTACTGCAATTGATTTTTTGGACGCAATGAAAGACTTCACTGGAGCAGCTAAACGATTGGAGTTGCTTGAAATGAATGACACAATGAGTATATATAGGGATTTTGCTCATGCTCCAAGTAAAGTGAAAGCTACTGTTCAAGCCGTTAAACAACAATTTCCTAAAAGAAAATTGTACGGGATTCTTGAGTTACATACTTATAGTAGTTTGAATGTCAATTTCATGAATGAGTACAAAGGTGCATTAGATGACTTGGATGCAAGTGTTGTTTTTTATGCTAAACATGCATTAGAAATCAAAAAAATGCCTGAACTACCCGTGCAAAAAGTAATGGAGGGATTTGATAAACCAGGTCTTATAGTCATGAACGATAAGTACGAATTAGAAAAATGGCTATTAACTATCCCTAACCATGATGCAAATATTCTATTCATGAGTAGTGGTAATTATGATGGATTAAACATAAATTCGTTGGCAAAAGCAATCATACATCATCATCCAGAAGGATCACAATGAAATTAAATTTAACCAGACCCATCGCATTTATTGATCTTGAAACAACCGGCGTTAATATTAGTAACGACAGAATAGTTGAAATAGCGATTGTAAAAATTTTACCAGATGGAACAAGACAAGTAAAGCGCAAGCTAATTAACCCACTTATTCCTATTCCTTCAGGGGCATCGGATGTACATGGAATTACAGATGATATGGTAAAAGATGCGCCCAGTTTTAAACAGGTTGCCAATGAAATAAAACAGTTTATGGACAACTGTGATATGGGTGGATATAATAGCAATCGATTTGATGTGCCTATGTTGATTGAAGAATTTTTGCGAGCAGGTGTTTCTTTTTCCGTAGATGGTAGAAAGTTAGTGGATGTACAAAAAGTGTTTCATATGATGGAACAAAGAACGCTGGGAGCTGCGTATAAATTTTATTGCAATAAGGTATTAGATGGTGCGCATAGCGCAGAAGTAGATGCAACGGCAACCTGGGAAGTGTTAGAAGCTCAAATTGAAAGATATCCTCAAATAGGTGATACTGTAGAAAGTATTGTAAAGTTTACTGGCGAAGACGATATAGTAGACTTTGCAAGAAGATTTGTGAAAGATAACGGAATTGAAGTATTCAATTTTGGAAAACATAAAGGGAAACCTGTTACGCAAGTGCTAAAAGAAGAGCCGCAGTATTATGATTGGATGATGAAGGGCGATTTTGCAATGAATACCAAATTGAAACTAACTGAAATTTTAAACAGAACCTTACTGAAGAAATAGCATTGGAAAAAATTGTAATCATACCCACTTTTAATGAGAAGGACAATATTGCTTCCATTATTCAAGCAGTTTTTTCCTTGAATCAGGGGTATCATGTTTTAGTGATAGACGACGGCTCGCCCGATGGAACTGCGGCAATTGTTAAGCAATTAATTCAAGTATATCCCAATCAATTATTTTTGGAAGAACGAAAAGGAAAACTTGGATTAGGTACTGCTTATATTCATGGGTTTAAATGGTGTTTAAGCAGAGCCTATCAATATATTTTTGAAATGGACGCCGATTTTTCTCATGATCCCAATGATTTAGAAAGATTGTATATCTCTTGTAAAACAGATGGTGCACAAGTATCAGTGGGCAGTAGGTATGTAAAAGGCGGGCAAACAGAAAATTGGCCATGGGATAGACAATTGTATTCAAGGGGAGGAGCATTGTATACAAAAATGCTCACATGGATGCCTGTTCAAGATCCTACTGCTGGCTTTGTTTGTTATAAACGAGAAGTATTAGAAGCCATCAATTTTGATATGATTTCATTTGTTGGATATGCATTTCAAATTGAAATGAAATTTGCGGCTTGGAAACTTGGATTTGTTATTAAAGAAGTCCCCATCATTTTTAGAGATAGAAAAATTGGGGTTAGTAAAATGAATAAAGGAATCATTAAAGAAGGAGTACTAGGTGTTATTAGTATTCAATGGCAGAGCATGTTTAAGAATTACCTTAATCGGGTTAAAGCCAGCTAAATTAGATTTTGAAACAAGCACTTATTAAATTACATATTTCCGTTTTTTTAGCCGGCTTTACTGGCATATTAGGTGTTTTGATTAGTCTGAATGAAATGAGCTTGGTTTGGTATAGAATCATGATTACTGTGGTGAGCTTATCTGTATTATTCAAAATAACGGGCAAGTCTGCTCAGCTTCCTAAATCAACAGTAATCCGTTTTATATTAATTGGCTGTTTAATTGCATTGCATTGGGTTGCTTTTTATGGTAGTATTAAATTATCTAATGTTTCTATTGGGTTGGTTTGTTTTTCTGCAACAGGACTATTTACTGCTTTATTAGAGCCTTTATTGGTTACAAAAAAAATACAATGGGCAGAACTTGGTTTGGGGCTAATTAGTTTATTGGGTATTTATCTAATTTTTCATTTTGATCAGCGTTATCAAACCGGAATTATTGTTGGAATTATTTCTGCATTTTTAGCGGCTTTATTTTCTGTTTTGAATAAACGTCATGTGAATAAAGCTGAACCCTTGGTAATCATGTTGTATGAATTAACTGGAGGTTTATTGGTGCTTACATTGTTGATGCCTTTATACGGTTATTTTTTTCCTGAAATGAGTTTAATTCCAACGCTATCAGATTGGGGCTGGTTATTGGTTTTAAGTTGGCTTTGCACCATTGTTGCCATGCAACTGATGTTAGATTCTTTAAAAAAAGTATCTGCGTTTACCCAAAATTTGAGTCTAAATCTAGAGCCAGTTTATGCAATCATTATGGCATTTATTTTATTTGATGAGAATAAACACCTCAGCAATAGCTTCTATTACGGTGTAGGCCTAATCATTTTATCTGTGGTATTACAAATGTTCAGGGTTGTTTATACTCGAAAGATTAAAACTCTATAATAAAGCCTATTGTAGGTGTTACATTCTTGTCGTCATTTCTTAGTAAAAAAGGTACTGCATTACTGCCATTTGTTTGAATGGGTTGCCCATCGGTGGTGATAAATGCGGTGTTATTGGCGTTCCGTTGAAAAGTATAAATGTCTTGGGCAGGGCTACTTGCTAAATACCAATTAGTGATATCCAAAAATAAGTCTAGTGTGAATTTTTTGTAATACCATTTTTTGTCAATCCTTATATCACTGCTGTTGAAGGCATTTAATCGCTGGGTATTGATATTGTTGTAATCGGGAACACCTGAACCCTGTGTTAAATAGTTGAGTCTACTTGCATTTAAGTCGTAAGGGGTAAAAGGCACTCCACCTTGGTACCTAAACTTGAGACCAATCTCCCAGTTTCTTTTCAATTTATAACCCAACACGGCACTTAATAAATGACGGTTATCCCATGAACTTGGCGTAAAATTGCTGTTGGCATTGGTGTATTTACTAACGAACCAAGTGTAACTCACTACGCCATAGAATCGTTCTGTTAATTTTTGTTGAGCAAATAATTCAAATCCATAAGCTTTTCCTTTTCCAATGGTACTCACTGCTTCATTGCCCAATACGTTAAAGTCTGCGCCTTGGTTTGACAAACTGATTCCATTTCTAACACTAACTGGTACGTTATTATATTGCTTATAAAATCCTTCAAACGTAAAACGGGTAGAAGTAGATGGTAAGTATTCAAATCCTGCAACATAATGGGTGCTTTGAGTATAGTCGGTATTCTTATTCACCAAATCATTGTTGTTATTACGATATCCTAAAGCTGTGTAAGGAAGCATTTTAAAATAAGTGCCAACAGATGCATTAAAAGTGATTTTTTCAGCAATCACATAGCTTGCTGAAATGCGTGGTGAGAGGGTTTTTAAGGGGTTCATTCCTGTTTGCGTAAATGTGTTTTGATCAAATCTTAATCCTGCACTAATACCCAATTTATTATCTAAAAACCTTTTCCCAATCTGCGTGAATGCACCCAGTCTTGCAAAATTGATCTTGCTATTAAAGTTATTGATTACTGCAGGTTGAATAATATTATTGTTGTTATCTACCACTGCATTGCTAATTAATTGATTGGTGTTATTGCTAAATGAAACCAATTGTGCCACTATTCCATAACTTAATTTTAAACCACTGTAATTTTGATTTACATCAAAACGGAATTTGTTTTCTGTTTCAGATGAATTTAATAATAGTGTTCTAGTTCCTCTATTGGGTCCTAAGTTATTCTCGTATTTTTCTAACTGATTATTGAATGCATTTCTACTGATAGCCATATTCCAGTACCCGTTTTTTAACTGGTGTTTAATAGAAGCTCCTACTGTATAATTCCATTGTTGAATAGATGGGTTGCTATTTAGTACATATAATTTTTCAGGAGTAGCTTCTTTAGGGGCTGCAAAATTAAATTCATCAATTGCCCCTACGCCTAATAGGGTAAGGGTTGTTTTTTTACTCAACTGATGGGAGATTTTATATTGAAAATCCCAATAATTGGGTCTGATTGGTAAATCAATCGCTTTAAACAACAGTTGTAAATAACTTCTTCTGGCCGAAGCTAAAAAACTGGTTTTGCCAGATTTTCCGATTGGTCCATCAAAAGTGGTTGCTAATTCTGTTCCGCTCAAACGTATATTACCTTGTACTCTATTGTTATTACCTCTCTTTTGTTTAAACTCAAATACAGATGATAAGGTATTGTCGAATCGGGCATCAAATGCGGAAGAGGAGAGTTTTACTTCTTCAATAAAACTAACGTTTAAGATTCCAGTAGGGCCTCCTGCACTTCCTTGGGTAGCAAAATGGTTTATTACCGGAATTTCAATTCCATCTAAATAAAATACATTTTCATTGGGTGCGCCACCTCTGATAATGATATCGTTTCTAAATCCGGCAGAACTGGAAGATCCTCCTACACCAGGTAATGCTTGTATTACTCTTGAGATATCAAAATTACCTCCAGGATTGGCTTTTATTTCTTCGCTGGTTAATCTTTGAACACTTAATGGGGTCTCCAAAGTAGCTGCTTTAGCCGATTTATTCCGATTTGTACTATTTACAGTTACACCTGATAACTCTTGAACAGTAGATTCCAACTCAATTACTACCGTGTTTTCATTTCCACTTGCAATGGTGATATTGAATTTAGATTGAGTTGAGTATCCTAATGCACTGAAAATGAATGAGTAATAGCCCGATTTAATCTGATTGAATTGAAACTTACCTGCACTATCTGTAAGAACCGATTTCTCTAGTTGTACCAACTTAACAACTGCCCCTTGGATGGGTTTTTGTAATTGCTTATCTAATACAATACCCGAGAATACACCGGTATTTTGTGCTTTTGATTGCAAAAAAGAAAACAATACAACCAATAAAAAAGAGAAATACTTCATAATTCAATCCATTTATCAAATACCTATCATCAACAATAGGTTTTGCCTATTGTTTAATTATCTTCGGAATACCCAAAAATAATATGAACATGAGAATTACCACATTTATTGTTTTGTTACTCCTTAGTTCTTTTAGCTATGCCCAAAAAAAACCATTGGATCATAGTGTTTATGACGGATGGCAAAATATTGCAGAACGCTTAATAAGCGATAATGGAAACTTTATTGCGTTTACTGTTGTGCCTCAAGAAGGTGATGGACACTTGTACATCAAGAAAAAAGATGGAACTAATGTGGCTGAAATTGCAAGAGGATACAACGCTAATATGACCGACAATAGCCGTTTTTTAATTTGTAGAATAAAACCCTATTTTAAAGATACGAGAGACGTTAAAATAAAAAAGAAGCGTCCAGAAGAAATGCCCAAAGATTCATTGGCCATTGTAGATTTAAACTCAGGTAAAATAACCAAAGTTGCGCAGGTTAAAAGTTTTAAAATTGCTGATGAGCAAGCACGATTTTTGGCTTACCATTTAGAGAAAAAAGCAGTGGCTCCAACGCCAAGAGCCGGTCAAACAGATAGTACTGCTAAATCAGCTGCGCCCGTTGCTCCCCCTACACCAAGAGTTGCTGCAGAACCTTTTGAGGAAGGGACCGATTTAGTAGTTCAAAATTTATTATCAGGTGATACAGTGGTGCATCATTTAGTGAGTGAATATTTCTTCAATAAAAAAGGGAATATTTTATTGTTTGAAACCACTAAAAAAACTGGGGACACCAAAGTGAAACCTCAGGTTGTCAAAGTTGATTTAATCAATAATAAACAAGCGGTTGTATTAACAGGATTTAATGATGCTAAAGCTTATAGAATGGATGAAGCAGGAACTCAATTGGCATTTATTGCAGAGAGAGACAGCAGTGCTAAATCGCTTCAGAAATTTTACAAATTATTTTATCATAAAAATGGGGCTGATAGTGCAGTATTACTTGTACAGAAAAATACCAATGGAATGCCTGTCAATTTTACTTTAAGTGAGAATGCACAAGCCATCAGCTTTAGTAAATCTGGGAATCGATTGTTTTTCGGAACTGCCCCAATTTTGCCAGTGAAGGATACGCTAACCCCCGACTTTGAAAGGGTTAGTGTTGATGTTTGGCATTATAAGGATGATTATTTACAGCCTTTACAGTTGCGTAATTTGCAACAAGAATTAAATCGTGCTTTTTTAGCAAGGTTTGATTTTGAAAAAGGTTCTGTAGTTCAAATTGGGAATGCTTCATTTAGAAATATCATACAAACCAATGAAGGTGACGGTGCTGTATTTTATGGGGTGTCCGATGAGGGGAAAAGAATTGCCTCTCAGTGGCAAGGAGCTTCTTTTTCAGACTTGTATGCCATCAACCCTTTAACTGGTAGTAAACAACTTATACAAAGTAATGTAAAGGGAAATACTTATCCATCTTCTACTGGTAAATACTTAGTGGTTTATGATGAGGTTAAAAAGAAATATAGCGCATTCAATAGCGAGTCTCAAAAAATGACCACCATTGCAGCAGATATTAAATTGCCTTTATACGATATTGAAAACGATGTTCCAGATGATCCTAACGCATACGGATTAGTTGGTTGGTTAGAAAATGACGAATCATTTTTGATTTATGATCAATTTGATATTTGGCAAATTGACCCAATGGGAGTTAAGCCTTCTATTAATATTACAGGTGGCTTAGGTAGAAAAAATAATCTTGTTTTAAGAAATATCATTTTAGATAGAGAAGCCCGTTTTATTAAGAACAATCAAACATTGTTATTAAATGTTTTCAATCAAAAAAATAAAGGCAGTGGATTGAAAACCCATATCATGGGAACATTATTTGAAATTACTGCTTCAACTGCTACATTGCCAATGCGAATATCTGCTGTGTCTAAAGCAAAAGATGCTTCAGTATTAAGTTTTGGTACAGAAACCTTTCAGCGTTCCACTAATATTTCTGTAATAGATTGGAAGCCAAATTCATTATTACAAGATGTTCAAACCGCAATATCATTGCATCAACCCAATCCACAACAGGCTCAATATAATTGGGGTACAGCAGAGTTGTTTACTTGGAAATCGTATACCGGAAAAATTGCAGAAGGTTTGGTGTACAAGCCAGAAGATTTTGATCCAAAGAAAAAGTATCCAATGATTGCTTATTTCTACGAAAGAAGTAGTGATGGATTATATGGATATAGTGCACCAGCTCCAACCCCTTCTAGATTGAATATCCCATTTTTTGTGAGTAGAGGATATATTGTTTTTGTTCCTGATATCTGGTATAAAACTGGATATCCTGGTCAAGGTGCTTATGATTATATTGTAAGTGGAACTAGGGCTTTGGTTGCAAAGGGGTATGTTGATAGTACCAAATTGGGTTTACAAGGTCAAAGTTGGGGAGGATATCAAATTGCGCATTTAATTACTCGTACCAATCTGTATGCAGCTGCTTGGGCTGGAGCGCCCGTTGCAAATATGACCAGTGCTTACGGTGGTATCCGATGGGGTACTGGATTGAATAGACAATTCCAATATGAAAAAACACAGAGTAGGATTGGTGCAACTTTATGGGAGAAGCCTAATTTGTATATTGAAAATTCTCCTTTATTCCATTTCCCTAAGGTAAAAACACCAGTTGTAATCATGCATAATGATGCAGACGGTGCTGTTCCTTGGTACCAGGGTATTGAAATGTTTACCGCACTTCGTAGATTAGGAAAGCCAGTTTGGATGTTGAATTATAATAATGAAGACCATAATTTAGTAGAACGTAGAAATAGAAAAGATATTCAAATTAGAGAACAACAATTTTTTGATTATCTTTTAAAGGGAGATAAGCCTGCAAAATGGATTGCAGAGGGTGTTCCCGCTGTTCTTAAAGGAAGAGATTGGGGTTTAGGGTATTAATATGAAAAATGCATGCCTCTATTGTTAAAATACCAAAAATATGCAGCTGTTTGGGTTTTTGTAATCTTATTTACAATTACCCAAATAGTTGCTTGGTATATTTATTCTGTTGAAAAAGATAGAGAAATTGAGCTGGTTCAAAATGAGTCTGAGCATGTAAAACATAGAATTGAAGCAGCCTTAAGCCAAAGCAACAACGCTACAAGAATGATTGCAATCATGATTGAGCACGATTTATTAAAAGATCATTTTGAAGAAGTTGCAAAAGAATTGTTGAAATACAACGAATACTTAGATGCGATTCAATTGGTTCAAGACATGGTCATTATTAACACTTATCCATTGAAAGGAAATGAGCAATCAATTGGGTATGATTTAAGAACAAATAGTGGACATATTCGTGAATTAATGTTGTCTTCTAGTTTAAATAGCCTTCATTTTGAAGGACCTTTTGAATTGAAACAAGGCGGAGTTGGTTTTGTTGGAAGATACCCCATTATACAACACGATACTTTATGGGGATATTCAGCTGTAATTATTAAAAAAGAGCGTTTTATTCGGTTTCTTGGATTAGATAGTAACGGGATGAATCAATCTTTTTATTATCAGATTAAGAAACAACAAGAAGGGAATAAATACAGTCCTTTATTTGCTGAAAACAGAACCAATTTCTCTAAAGGTATTTCACATGAACAGTATATGCCAGTGGGTGATTGGATGATACAAGTTAAGTTGAGGCGCCCAATTTATTTAACAAGGGCCATTGTATTCTCTTTAGGTGGAATGATCGTTTCACTTATTTTTAGCCTTTTCATACAATGTAAATACCAACAAACTGATAAGTCTAAATAAAAAATCCCGGTTACATGAAGTAACCGGGACTATTCAAGTTGAACATTACTTTGAATTCTTCACATACTTTTCAAGCCATTGGAATTGCTCCCATAAGGTATGTAGCACATTTTCTTTACCCCTATAGCCATGTGCTTCATAGGGTAGGTATACAAATCTTACAGTTCCGCCATTTCCCTTGATTGCGGCAAATAAGCGCTCACTATTTATTGGATATGTACCCGTATTATCATCGGCTTCTCCATGAATCAATAGTATGGGGGTTTTAATTTTATCTGCATAACTAAATGGGCTCATTGTATTATACAATTCTGGTGCCTGCCAATAAGTTCTGTCTTCATTTTGAAAACCAAATGGAGTTAGGGTTCTGTTGTATGCGCCACTTCTGGCAATACCTGCTTTAAACCAATTGGTATGGGCCAACAAATTGGCAGTCATAAATGCACCATAACTATGTCCTCCAACGGCAACCCTGTTTTTGTCTGCAACACCTAATCCAGCAAGATACTCAATTGCAGATGCTGCATTTAATTTTAATTGTTCAATAAAGTTATCATTGGGCTTTTTATCTTTTCCAGACGCTACAATGGGCATTTCAGCATTGTCTAAAACAGCATAGCCCTGTGTTACATAGTAAATAGGAGATCCCCAACTTAAGGTCGTAAATCTATCTTTACTTCCCCTTATTTGAGCAGCATCAGCTGCAGAGTTGAACTCTCTTGGATATGCCCAAATAATTAATGGAAGAGGGCCTTGTTCTTTATTGTATCCACGAGGTAAATACAAATCACCAGTAAGGTCTACACCATCTGCTCTTTTGTATTTTATTTTTTCCTTGCTAACTCCTTCTAATGCTGGGTAAGGATTAGTAAAGTTGGTAATGGCTTTATCTGCAATTCTCAAACGCAAATTTTTAATATAATAATTAGGTACTTCTTTTTGAGATTCTTTTCTACTTAATAATGTCAGGTTATTGGCATCGAGTACTTCTACCACATATTCAAAAACACCAGGATTTGCTCTCCAAATAATTTCATTTTGTTTGGTATTTAAATCAAACTTCGCTAAAAAGGGTAAATCGCCATTTGGAGAGGATCCAGTGGTATTGTTCATTAATAGTTTTGTGCCATTCTCGATGGTCGTAATGACGTTACGGCCATATTTATTTTTACTGGTTACTGGAGATCCAGGATTGCCATATGCATCTGTTTGATTTCGTTCTAACATCAATTCTACACTTCCCTTATTTGAATTAAAAAGATTGACTCTTACCAGTTGTTTACTCCTAGATATTTCACTTACCAAAGCAATATTTTCATTACCCCAAGTGGTGCCACTATATCTTAATTTCGTTTTAAATAATAGGCTAGGATTACCAGAAAAAGGTGCACTTAAAGCATAAATTGCATCTCTGAATTCAACTTGTTTTTTAATTAAACCACTGTCTAAAGGCTCTGCCCAAGTGATGGTAGATGCTTCATCATCTCTCCAGTCAAAACTTCTTGGAACATTTTGCGTATTATCATAGCCTGAAGGGGTGCCTTCTGTAGATGGCAAATCGGCTAAAACTTTTATTGTCTTACCAGTTAAATCGGTGATAACCATTTTAGAGGGGAATCCGTTTGCAGTAACTAAGTAAGAGAAAGGTTGTTGTAAATGTTTTTGTAACAGGTATTTTTTATCTGGCGATAAACTGAAATTACTCAAGATACATGGCTTACCAGAAAGGGTCTCGACGCCGTTTTTATTGATGACTAATTGTGATAGGGCATAAAATTGAAACAATTGTTCGTCAAAAGGACTTTTAATTAAGTCTTGATAAGTGGGGCTGGGTGCTGCTTTCCCAAGATTCTGCTGAATCGTTGGCCCTTTAGGAGTAATGGGTCTTTTGGGCGCAGCTGAAGCGTTAGAGATGGTAGATTTATAGAGAAGGGTATTGTCGTCAACCCAAGTATATGGATTGCCTAATACAGAATTGAGTGCTCTCTTACTTATTAAACTTGCTTTTTTGGTAGCCACATCAATAATGTACAATTCAACCTTATTGTTAGTGGTATGTGTAAATGCGATTTTATTTTCAGATGGACTCCAGCTTACTGCACCTGCTAAAAGATTGGCCGGCAATCCTATTATTGAATATACTTTATCTTCTTTCAAATTTTTAAGTTGAAAGTTGTTGATAAAAGTTTGTCTACTTGGTGAGAAATTATTGGGGTTTAACCTTAAGCCTGCAACCCTAATTTCTGGTTGTCCTAATTCTTCAACGGTAGGGTAAGAGTTTCTTTCAGAAAGCAACATCCAAACTGCTTTGCCATCAACACTTACGGATGGGGTAGGTTTTGCAAGCAATAAATCTTCAATTACTTTAGGGGGATTTTGATAACTAGCAGCGTCTTGGCTAATGGCCATTGTGGCACATACCAAAATGGTTAATGTGGTTAAAAAATGTTTAATCATTTTCATATTTATGTTATTTAATTGGGGCAATTCAATATTGCTCAAATTACCAATAAATCGTTGAGTATTGACTGCTGTATGCTGAACCTTAAAAAATATTTGTCGTTATTGAAATAGGGGCTTAGTTTTGCAATACAATGAATCAAAACCTACATATACATCACCATCATATGCATCCCAAGGGGTAAGCATCGGTGTATTTGTATTAATATATTGAATTTAAGCTTACCAACTGGTAGGCTTTTTTTTTGCTTTAACTCAAAGAAATAAAGAACGGAACATGAAAAATACAATCGAGAATAACAAGTTGAGACTGGCCATTCAGAAAAGTGGAAGATTGCACGACGATTCTATGCGTTTGTTGAAGGAATGCGGGATTGATATCAGCAATGGGGTAAACAAGCTTAAGGCAGACGCAACCAATTTTCCCATTGAAGTGTTTTTTTTAAGAGATGATGATATTCCACAATACGTGGAAGATGGAGTAGCTGACATTGGTTTTGTTGGTGAAAATGTGGTTTTTGAAAAAAATAAAAAAGTAGAAATTGAAGAAAAACTGGGTTTTGGCAAATGTAGGCTCAGTATGGCAGTTCAAAGAAATGAGCAATATGAAAATGCTCATTTCTTACAGAATAAAAAAATTGCTACTAGTTATCCAGTGATTGTATCGAATTTTTTAAAAAACAAGGGAATTGACGCAGAGATTCACGAAATCAGTGGAAGTGTTGAAATTGCACCTGGAATTGGTTTGGCAGATGCAATTTGTGATTTGGTGAGCAGTGGGTCTACGTTGTTCATGAATGGTTTAAAAGAAGTGGAAGTTATTTTTGAATCTCAAGCTGTATTAATTAAAAACAACTTGCTCAATGAAGTACAGCAGCAATTATTACAAAGACTAATCTTTAGAATACAGTCGGTTAAGAAAGCAAAAAATAACAAGTACATACTTTTAAATGCACCCAATAATAAATTGGATGAAATTATCGGTTTACTACCAGGAATGAAGAGTCCCACTGTTTTGCCTTTAGCAACAGAAGGCTGGAGCAGTGTACACAGCGTTCTGAATGAAAATGATTTTTGGAATATTATAGAACAGTTAAAAGCAGCTGGTGCTGAAGGAATTTTAGTTGTTCCAATTGAAAAAATGATTATTTAAGTTATGATGAATATCCTCGAATTTCCCGAAAGAGCAAGTTGGTCTACTATAATTAAAAGACCAACAGAAGATCATTTGTTGTTAAATGAAAAAGTAGCGAATGTTTTAAACGGAGTGAAGAAGGGTGGCGACAAAGCTGTACAACAATATACCTTTGAATTTGATGGAGTAAACTTAGATAGTTGCAAAGTAACTGCAGCGGAAATTCAAGAAGCAATTAACGTACTTGACCCAATTTTAAAGAAGGCCATTGAAGCAGCTGCAGCCAATATTCGAAAGTTTCATTTAACTCAAATGAATAAAGAGTTGCCAGTAGAAACAATGCCTGGTATTACCTGTTGGCGCAAATGGGTTGGAATAGATAAAGTGGGTTTATATATTCCAGGTGGATCAGCACCATTATTTTCTACCATATTAATGTTGGGTATTCCTGCTGAAATTGCAGGATGCAAACAAGTAGTTCTTTGTTCACCTCCAGATAAAAATGGAAAACTACATCCAGCAATACTGTATGCGGCCAATTTGGTTGGAATTAAGCAGTTATTTAAAATTGGTGGAGTACAAGCAATTGCTGCAATGGCATTTGGTACAGAAACTATTCCGGCTGTATATAAAATTTTTGGACCGGGTAATCAATATGTAACCGCAGCTAAACAAATGGTTCAGCAGAGTGGGGTGGCTATTGATATGCCAGCAGGACCCAGTGAAGTATGTGTATTAGCTGATGAAACAGCAGTGCCTGCTTTTGTTGCAGCAGATTTATTGAGTCAAGCCGAACATGGCCCAGATAGTCAAGTATTATTGGTAAGTACTTCTGCCCAATTAATTGAAGAGGTGAATCAGTCTTTAGTTAGTCAACTAGAGACATTGCCCAGAAAAGATTTGGCAGTAAAAGCCTTACAAAATAGTCGAGCGGTTTTAATGAATAATATGACTGATGCAGTAGAACTAGTGAATGAATATGCTGCAGAGCATTTGATTATTGCATGCAGCAATGCCAACGATATTGCTGATCAAATTTCAAATGCAGGCTCAGTTTTTATTGGTAATTATTCACCTGAATCTGTTGGTGATTATGCCAGCGGAACCAATCATACCTTACCTACGAATGCTTATGCAAGAATGTATAGCGGCGTTAGTGTAGACAGTTTTATTAAAAAAATTACTTTTCAGCAATTAACCAAAGAAGGTTTAGCTGCTATAGCAAATACAGTTGAAACCATGGCAGAAGCAGAAGGTTTAAAGGCCCATGCTGAAGCAGTTAGAGTGAGATTAAAATAAATTTTATGTCGTTTAATTTGAATGCACTTATTAGGCCTAATATTGCCCAATTAACACCTTATTCTTCTGCAAGAGATGAATTCAGTGGAGAGGCAAAAGTATTTTTAGATGCCAATGAAAATAGTTTAGGCTCGCCCTTGTCAAAATGGTATAATCGTTATCCAGATCCTCATCAGGTTGCCATAAAAAATAAGTTATCCGTTGTAAAAGGGATAGCAGCTGAACATATTTTTTTAGGTAATGGAAGCGATGAATGCATAGACTTATTGTATAGAAGTTTCTGCACTCCATCAAAAGACAATGTAATCATTTGCCCACCTACTTATGGAATGTATGAAGTAAGTGCGCATATCAATGATATTGAGCTCAAAAAGATTCCATTATTACCGAATTTTCAGCTGAATTTAATTGACATAGAGCAGTCCATAGATGTCCATACAAAATTGATATGGATATGCTCACCCAATAATCCAACTGGAAATTCAATTAATCGTTTAGATATTGAAACAATACTCAATAACTTCAACGGGATTGTTGTTATTGATGAAGCGTATATCAATTTTTCAAAACAAATATCCTTTGTTCAAGAATTAACCGAGTACCCAAATTTAGTGGTACTGCAAACTTTTAGCAAGGCATGGGGTTTGGCGGGATTAAGACTGGGTATGGCTTTTGCGTCAACGGCAATTATAGAGGTGCTCAATCGAGTAAAGCCTCCATATAATATTAATCAAGCTACTCAAGAGTTGGCTTTAAAGGCACTGGAAGAAGTAGGCCAAGTAAATGATATGATTCGATTATTGGTAGATATGAGAGATGCGTTATCTACAGTATTTAAATCGATGCCAACAGTACAGGAAGTTTATCCTTCCGATGCTAATTTTTTATTAGTTAAAATAAAAGATGCCAGAAAAGTGTACGAATTCTTACTTACAAAAGGGATTGTTTTAAGAGATAGAAGTAATGTGCAACTTTGCGATGATTGCTTAAGAATCACTGTAGGTTCAGAACAAGATAATACCATCTTGGTAGAAGCTATGCAAGATTGGTATCAATTGAATTCATAAATTCATATTTTAATACGATAAATATGCAAAGATTCAGTTCAGTTATTACAATGTTGTTGTTGGTGAATATGGTATATGCCCAGCCAAAGCAACAAGTACAGATTCAATTACCAACCGGTTTTAAAAGTACCGTGGTTGCTAATGACTTGGGTAGGGTTAGGCATATTGCTGTTAACAGAAATGGAGACTTATACATGAAGTTGGATCGTTTGGTAAATGGTAAAGGGATTTACCGCTTACGCGACAAAAATAAGGACGGTGTGATGGAAGATACTTTGGCATTTGGTAATTATACTGGAACAGGAATTGCCATCAACAATGGTTATCTATATGCTACTTCCGATCAAACCATCTATCGGTATAAATTAGATGCCAATCAAAATATTATCAATCCAGACCAACCTGAAATTGTTGTAGATGGATTGATGAATAAAAGACAACATGCATCTAAGTCAATCACATTTGATCAAGTAGGTAATCTATATGTAAATATTGGAGCTCCTTCAAATGTATGCCAAGAACAAGATAGACAAAAGGGGTCGCCCGGTTTAACCCCTTGCCCTATCTTAGAAAATGCAGGAGGTATTTGGCAATTTAATACTGCAAAAACCAATCAAACCATTAATGATGGTGTAAGATATGGTACTGGTATGAGAAATGCGTTAGGAATTGATTGGAACAATGAAGTGAATGACTTATATGTAACTATCCATGGAAGAGATATGCTGTACCAATATTTTCCAGAAATGTATGATCAAAAGCGCGGTGCTGAATTACCTTCTGAAACATTTTATAGAGTAAAGAAAGGGGATGACTGTGGTTGGCCATATATTCATTGGGATCATTTTCAAAATAAAAAAATATTGAATCCTGAATATGGAGGTGATGGTAAAAAAGAAGGTGCACCCAATGCAATCAAACCATTAGTAGGTTTTCCGGGACATATGGCACCTAATGCATTATTAATTTATTCAGGCAATCAATTTCCGGAGAAATACAAACATGGGGCATTTATCGCTTTCCATGGTAGCTGGAATAGAACTCCTGAACCACAAGAAGGTTTTTATGTGGTATTTGTTCCCATGAAAAATGGAGTTCCTACTGGTAAGTGGGAGGTATTTGCTGATGGTTTTTCTGGAATGAGCCCAGTAACCAATTTGTCTGCTGCTAAGCATCGCCCAACAGGTTTAGCGCAAGGAGCAGATGGTTCAATCTATGTATCTGATGATAAAGCTGGGTATGTTTGGAAAATTTCATATAATAAGTAAACCCCCAAACTCATGCAAATGAAAGCCACTGTATTGGTAGTATTTCTGATGTTTTTCTCCAATATTTCATATACTCAAACAGCACTTCCATTGAAATCAAAATCGATGCTGAGTGGAAAAAAAGTGTATGATATGTATTGTCAGGCATGTCACCAAGCCGATGGAAATGGGGTGCCTAGATTAAACCCACCATTGGCTGTTACTGTTTATGTTACGGGTAGTAAAACTAGGTTAATTGATATTGTATTAAAGGGATTGACTGATCCACTGGAAATTAATGGAGAAGAATACAATAATCCAATGGCAGCTCATTCATTTTTAACGGACCAACAAATTGCAGATGTGCTCACTTTTATTAGAAACAGTTTTGGAAATAAAGCGGGAGCTATTTCCGTTGCAGAAGTAAAAAAACAAAGGGCAAAAAAATAATCATGAAACGAATTTTATTTATAGATAGGGATGGGGTAGTTTTAGAAGAGCCTCCAGTTGATTTTCAAATTGACTCAATTTCAAAAACCAATTTTGTAAAAGGCGCTTTGACTAATTTATCTAGGATTGAGGCAGATTTTGATTTCTATAAAGTAATGGTAACCAATCAAGATGGATTAGGAACTGATTCTTATCCAACGGAACAGTTTTATCCTTATCACGATTTGATGATTAGAACACTCAGCTCTGTTGGGTTCCAATTTGACGAAATGATTATTGACAAAACGTTTGCCACTGATAACCTACCAACCCGTAAGCCAGGGACTGCATTGTTGAAACATTTGATGAGCAATGATGGTTATGATTTAGCTAATTCGTTTGTGATTGGAGATAGATGGAGTGATATTCAGTTAGCTATTAATTTGGGTGCAAAAGCAATTTATTTTAAATCTGGTTTGCATGAGTTAACCAGTGAACAGGCTCTAGCTTTTAAAGAAGTGATTGCTTTAGAAACCAATTCTTGGGAAGAAATTTATTCATTCCTAAAATTAGGGTTAAGGAAAGTGCACCATGAGCGTAATACCAATGAAACAAAAATTTCGATAGATATAAATATGGATGGATCGGGTAAAGCCTCCATCAATACTGGATTAGGATTTTTTGATCATATGTTAGATCAAATAGCCCGTCATGGTAAAATTGATTTAACCATCACAACAAAAGGTGACCTGCATATTGATGAACACCATACTATTGAAGATACTGGAATAGCTCTTGGGGAAGCATTTGCTAAAGCATTAACAGATAAACGAGGGATGGAGAGATATGGATTTGCATTGCCAATGGATGAAGCAGATGCAAAAGTGTTAATTGATTTTGGAGGAAGGAACTGGTTGGTTTGGAATGCAGTATTTAACAGAGAAAAAATTGGAGAAGTGCCCACGGAAATGTTTTTTCACTTCTTTAAATCATTTAGTGATGGGGCAAAATGCAATTTGAATATTGAATGCAAAGGAGACAATGAACACCATAAGATAGAAGTCATCTTTAAAGCTTTTGCTAAAGCAATTCGTATGGCAATCAAAAGAGATCCAATAAGTAATTATTTGCCCTCCACTAAAGGGGTATTATAAGTTTGATTGTCTTTTCCATACATCTGTTCTGCCTAGTATAGAAATACCAATATAGCCTCGCACTTCAATGGTGTTAGGGTCTTTCATGGTTATTTTGCAACTATAATCGTCCCCTGATTTTGGGTCGTATATTTTTCCATCTTTCCATAAATTGTTTTTATGGAAACTGAAATTTCTTAAATTAAGCAATCCAAGTAATGGAGTGTTTCTTTTTGTTGGGTTCTTTGAGCCAAACTATTTTGCCATAATAATTGCTACCCTGCTTGTATATCTGAACTACAGCAGTTCCTTCTCCAGTTTTCCAATTCCCCAGAATGGCGTCGGGATTATTGTCTGAAAGGGAAGTGGCGTATACAGGTAATAGAAATATAGAACTAAATAGGAGTGTATATAATAATTTCATGATTTATTAAATTGTTTGTTTAATAAAATTGAGTGGTTGCACTTACAATGCATATTTTTTTTTGTTAAGTCATTACTAAACTTCATCTTTGTTCTATGATTATTATAAATAAGCATTGGTGGTGGCATTTTAACTCTTTACGGGGATAGTGATGGTATAACCAATACTCATTGAATATATTCAAAGCCCCGGACTATTCTGGGGCTTTTTTTATGGACTATAATTGACAAAAAATGAATAAGATGCATTTAGCTACTGTTGGCAAAAAGATACTGGGGGACATTTATACGCCTGTTGGAATTTATTTGAGATTGCGAGATCGATTTAGAGATACCATTTTGCTAGAAAGCACCGACCATCATGCCCATGAGAACAGTTATTCATTTATATGCATCAATGCAATTGGAGGTATTGAGGTAAAAAATAATGATACAATAGAATACAAATTGCCTGGAACTGATCCTGAAAAATTGGCACTGGACAAAAAAATCAATGTGCACCAGTATTTATGGGATTTCATGAATAAGTTCAATGTAGAGAAGTTGTTAGATAGCCAATTCCAATTTGCACAAGGATTATATGGATATACTTGTTTTGATGCTGTTTCTTTTTTTGATACAGCAATTCCTTCTCAAACGAAAGAACCACTTATTCCGCTTATTCGATACCGTTTGTATCAATACGTAATTGCATTCAATCACTTTAAAGATGAGCTCATTATATGTGAAAATAAAATTCCTGGTTTGGCAGGCGATTTGCAAGTAATAGAAACACTTATTAGAAGTAAAGATGTGCCAGTTTATCCTTTTAGTTTAGTGGGAAATGAGCGATCTAATATGACCAATGAATCATATATAGAAATGGTACAAAAAGGAATTAAAAGGTGTTTAAGAGGAGACGTTTTTCAGCTGGTATTAAGTAGGCAATTTGAGCATTCGTTTTCAGGGGATGAATTCAATGTTTATAGGGCTTTAAGAAGTATTAATCCATCTCCTTATTTATTTTTCTTCGACTATGGGGATTACAAAATCATGGGTTCTTCACCAGAAGCTCAATTGGTTATTAAAAACGGTAAAGCAATTGTACACCCAATAGCTGGAACTTTTAAAAGAACAGGCGACGATTCAACCGATCAATTGGCAGCAGAAGAATTGTTAACAGATAAAAAAGAGAATGCCGAACATGTAATGCTGGTAGATTTAGCTAGAAATGATTTGAGTAGGGTTTGTGATGAAGTAAAAGTGGTTCATTACAGACAAGTTCAATATTATAGTCATGTAATTCACTTAGTAAGTGAGGTAGAAGGTAAATTGAGAGCAGGTCATAACCCATTTGAAATTTTTGCAGGAAGTTTTCCTGCTGGTACTTTAAGTGGAGCCCCTAAAGTAAAAGCGTTAGAAATTATTGCTGAATATGAACCAACGCCAAGAAGTTTTTATGGCGGCGCAATTGGATTTGTTGGTTTTGATGGAAGCTTTAACCATGCGATTATGATTAGGACATTTCTTAGCAAAAACAATCAATTAATATGTCAGGCAGGTGCCGGAGTGGTTGCTGCAAGTATTCCGGAAAATGAATTACAGGAAGTAAACAACAAATTGAATGCTTTAAAACAAGCTGCTGCTTTTGCTGCACAGGTTCATTAATTAAACTAATACTATGAAAATTTTGGTTTTCGATAACTATGATTCATTTACGTATAATCTGGTTCATTTAATTGCCCATTTAACCGGCGAGCATCCAGATGTTTGTAGAAATGATGAAATTGAATTGTCTCAGATAAAGCAATACGATAAAATATTGCTTTCTCCTGGACCTGGTATTCCTTCGGAAGCGGGTCTTTTACAACCCTTAATTAAAGCGTATGCCGCAAGCAAAAGCATATTGGGGGTATGTTTAGGACATCAAGCTATTGGAGAAGTATTTGGAGCGAAATTGATTAACCTAGCCCATGTTTTTCATGGGGTTGCTACACCCATACAAATTGAAAAAAATACCAATGGCCAAGCCTCTTCTTTATACGATGGTTTGCCCAATCAAATAGAAGTAGGACGTTATCATAGTTGGGTGGTCAGCGACAGCAATTTCCCTGATTGTTTAAATATAACTGCTAAAGATTCCAATGGTTTTATCATGGGTTTGTCTCATTCCACATTTGATGTGGAGGGAGTTCAGTTTCACCCTGAAAGTATTTTAACGCCTGATGGAGAAACAATTATCAAAAACTGGTTAAAGCGATAAGATGAAGAAGATATTACAATATTTATTTGAATACAAAACACTTACTAAGGCCAAAGCCTATGAAGTGATGGTAAACATGGCCAAGGGACAATACAATGATGCGGAAATTGCCTCATTTATAACAGTTTACTTAATGAGAAGTATTACCATTGATGAACTCAATGGATTTAGAGATGCCCTATTAGAACTTTGTATTAAAACTGAATTGGGTACAACCGATTTAGTTGATATAGTAGGAACAGGTGGTGATGGAAAGAACTCTTTTAATATTTCAACATTGGCATGTTTTATAGTGGCTGGGGCAGGGCAAAAAGTTGCTAAACATGGCAATTATGGAGCTTCAACCATAAGTGGATCATCCAATGTGATGGAACAATTGGGTTACCGATTCAAACAAGATGCAGGGGCTTTAAAAAAAGAAGTGGATCAGGCCAATATATGTTTTATGCATGCCCCAGTTTTTCATCCTGCATTAAAAGTAGTGGGACCTATTCGGAAACAATTAGGTGTAAGAACTTTTTTCAATATGTTGGGCCCCATGGTGAATCCTGCAAACCCAGATTTTCAACTAGTAGGGGTTTATAATTTAGAAATGGCTAGAATTTATAATTATCTCCTTCAGCAAACTGGGAAGTCTTTTACCATCATACATAGTTTAGATGGGTATGATGAAATATCTTTAACCAGTGACACTAAAGTCATTACTAAAGAAGGGGAATCTATTTACTCGGCAATTGAATTAGGAAAAAAAATAGTCATGCCAGAAGCAATATATGGTGGAAATACAGTGGAAGAATCGGCGGCAATTTTCCTAAAAATTATTAAAGGAGAAGGAACCTGGTCTCAAAACGCTGTAGTATTGGCTAATGCAGCTATGGCTTTAAACTGTACAGGTAAATTCAATAATTATCAGTTAGCATATCAAGCTGCAGTAGAAAGTTTAGAATCAGGAGCAGCGTTCAAATCATTCAATAACTTGATTGCCTTACAAGGGTAGTTTTTCAATTTTTTATTATGACCATTTTAGATACTATTATAGCACAAAAAAAAATTGAAGTAGCCAACAGGCAAGCAATAACCTCTATTGCTCAATTAGAACAAGCTGCATTTTTTAAGTTACCTACATTGTCATTAAAGTCATCTCTTGCAAATAAGAATAGAACTGGTATCATTGCCGAGTTTAAGAGAAAATCTCCGAGTAAGGGCATTATCAACGATACAGCTAGCCTTCAAGCAGTAACGCAGGCCTATACTCAATTTGGCGCTTCTGGGATATCTGTTTTGACTGATGAGTTATTTTTTGGAGGTAGATTATCCGATTTGGAAGAAGCTACCATTAACAAAGTCCCGCTTTTGCGCAAGGATTTTATGATCAGCGAATACCAAATTGTTGAAGCCAAAGCAAGTGGTGCTTCAGTAATATTATTAATTGCAGCTTGTTTGAGTCCTAAGCAAGTTAAAGATATGACCAATGTGGCGCATGATTTAGGGTTAGAAGTATTGCTAGAAATTCATAACGAGGAAGAATTGGGTCATATTAACGACGCTATTGACTTAGTGGGGGTCAATAATAGAAATTTGAAAAATTTTGAAGTAAGTATTGATATTTCTTTAAACCTAATTAATCAAATTCCTAGTTCTATCCCTGCAATTGCGGAAAGTGGGATAGATAATCCCAATACCATTGTAACTTTACAGAAAGCTGGTTTTACTGGCTTTTTAATCGGAGAGCGTTTTATGAGAGAGACAGATCCGACAATTGCTTTTGCCAATTTTGTAAATGAATTAAAATTGAAACAAAATGCGGGCTAAAGTATGTGGGTTAAACAGTGTGAATCAAATGATGCAGTTGGATGAAATTGGGGTAGATTTTGCTGGTTTTATTTTTTACCCTAAATCACCCAGATACGTATTAAATACTGTTTCTAAGGTTGAACTTAAGAAAGCAAAAGGTGCTAATATCAATAAAGTTGGGGTCTTTGTAAATGAAAATCCCGACCAATTACTCTCTTTAGTAGATGACTGCGGTTTGTATTTAGCCCAATTACATGGTGATGAAACACCAAGGTATTGCGAAAAAATTGCTGATTATATTTCTGTAATTAAAGCATTCCGCTTAAGGGATGATGATGATGTTTTATGGAAAATCAAAGACTATCAGGATATAGTAGATATGTTTTTATTTGATACAGCTGGGGCAGAATATGGTGGAACTGGAAAACGATTTAACTGGGACATATTATTATCATTAAATATCAACATACCATTTTTTCTAAGTGGCGGCATAGGACCTACAGATATTGATGCTTTGAAATCGTTTTCTACATCGCCAGTTGCTAAAGATTTATTTGCAATAGATGTGAATAGTCAATTTGAAATTACCCCGGGATTAAAAGACATGACAAGAGTTAAACCCTTTATACAAGAACTATCTCAAATATGAAAAAACAGTATTTGTTATTTTGTTTATTGATTGGTGCATCAATCAATGTTCGTTCTCAACAATTGATGAATGTATTATTGGCAACCAATGGAAAAGCAACTTATAAGGTTGCTGCTGGCAAATCTGTGATACAATTAAATGATCAGGGTAAAATTCAAACCATTGATGTTGATGCTTCTGGTGAAATTATCTTTAATAAAAATATACTGCCACAGCAAATTGGAGAAATGGGTTTAGGGTTTAATTATGAAGGTTGGTTGAATAAGATTGGGGATGTTTTAATCATGTATGATTATACAGGAAGGATTGATCGAGTGGGAAATTTAGTATTTAGATACAATTACAATCAACAAATAGCATCTATTGGAAGTTATACAATCAACTATAACTCTAACAAAACAATTGATCAAATTGGGCAGTATAAAATTTATTATAACTATAGTGGTAATGTTTTTAGAATTGATCAGAGTAAGGGCCTTATTTTATTACAATTAAATTTTTCAAAATGATTAAAGAGGCAATCAATTATCAAGTGCCTGATTTGCATGGATATTATGGAGAATTTGGAGGAGCTTATATTCCAGAAATGTTACAGCGAAATGTAGCAGAGTTAAAGGAGCAGTATTTGAAAATAATGGCTGAACCGGCATTTGTTCAAGAATTTAATTTGTTATTAAAAGACTATGTAGGAAGACCCACCCCATTATTTAAAGCGGAAAGATTGAGCGTAGAGTTCAATTCCAATATTTATCTGAAACGTGAAGATCTCTGTCATACAGGGGCGCATAAAATCAATAATACCATTGGTCAAATTTTGTTGGCGCAGCGGCTGGGCAAAACCAGGATTATTGCAGAAACTGGGGCAGGTCAGCATGGGGTTGCTACTGCTACCGTATGTGCACTTAAGGGAATAGAGTGCATTGTTTACATGGGTGAAAAAGATATTGAAAGACAAGCTCCGAATGTAGCAAGAATGCAAATGTTAGGTGCAAAAGTGATACCAGCTACCAGTGGAAGTAAAACCCTTAAAGATGCTACCAACGAAGCAATTAGAGATTGGATTAATCACCCCAATGATACACATTATATTATTGGTAGTGTAGTAGGACCACATCCTTATCCTGATATGGTTGCTAAATTTCAAAGCATTATAAGTAAAGAAATCAGGGCTCAATTAAAAGAAAAGACCAATAGTGAATTGCCAACACATATTATTGCCTGTGTTGGGGGTGGAAGTAATGCGGCTGGTGCTTTTTATCACTTCTTAAATGAACCTTCAGTAAATATTGTAGCTGTAGAAGCCGCAGGTAAAGGGGTGCATTCAGGAATGAGTGCAGCAACTACACAGTTGGGTAAACAAGGTATTTTGCATGGAAGCAAAAGTTTATTGATGCAAACTGCAGATGGTCAAGTGGTAGAACCACATAGTATTTCCGCTGGATTAGATTATCCTGGTATTGGTCCAATGCATGCAAATTTATATACAAGTGGAAGAGGCCATTTTATTAGTGCTACAGATGAAGAAGCTTTAGATGCAGCTTTTCACTTGAGCAAAACTGAAGGCATCATTCCTGCACTAGAAACGGCTCATGCATTTGCCATCTTAGGTAAATTAAATTTAACACCATCCGATACAGTAGTGGTTTGTTTAAGTGGGCGTGGGGATAAAGATTTAGCTACTTATATGAAAAGCATACAAACTCCTCTTTAATTACAAATTATGAGCAGAATTCAATCCATTTTTTCCACAGCCAAGCAACCTATATTAAATATCTATTTCACCGCGGGTTACCCTACATTGAATAGTACTTTAAAAGTGATGCATTTATTAGCAGAATCTGGTGTTGATATTATTGAAATAGGAATGCCTTACAGTGATCCTTTGGCAGATGGTCCAGTAATTCAGGAAAGCAGTAGTATTGCTATTTCAAATGGTATGAGTATTGAGTTGTTGTTTGATCAGTTAAAGTCATGTAGAACAAATGCATCTTTGTCGAAAACTGGGATTGTAATAATGGGATACATGAATCCAGTGCTTCAATATGGGTTCAACAGATTTTGTGCTGACGCAGCTGCGGCCGGAGTAGACGGGCTAATCTTACCCGATTTGCCTGAATATGAATTTGAAAAAGAATATGGGGCAATAATTAAAGCTGCTGGTCTTGATTTTATATTTTTGGTTACACCAGAAACGTCTGAAGAGCGTGTTAGGAAATTAGACGAGTTAAGTACTGGTTTTTTATACGCAGTTAGTTCTTCAGCCACAACTGGCAGCGAAACTAGTTTTGATCAAGTTGCTGCATACCTTCAACGACTTCAGTCTTATCAATTAAAGAATCCAATCATGGTTGGTTTCGGAATAAAAGATAAAGCAAGTTTTGATTCAGTTGCTGCATATTCGCAAGGAGCAATAATTGGTAGCGCTTTTATTAAAGCAATTGCTGATAACGCTACTTTAGATGAAATTATCCCGTCCTTTGTTAAACAGGTAAGACATTAATTTAAAAGCAGTGAAAACAGTTATCATACAATACAATGCAGGTAATATTCAATCGGTACTTTTTGCTTTGGAGCGAATAGGTGTGGAGGCAATTGTTACCGACGATGAAGAACAAATTCAGCAGGCAGATAAAGTAATTTTTCCTGGTGTTGGAGAAGCCAGTACTGCCATGCAGTATTTGAAACAAAGAAAGCTTGATCAATTAATTGTTCAATTAAAACAACCTGTATTGGGTATTTGTTTAGGAATGCAACTAATGTGCAAGTTTAGCGAAGAAAACAATACCCCCTGTTTGGGCATTTTTGATGAACAAGTAGCCAAATTTAAACCAGGAGAACAACAGTTGAAAATTCCACAAATTGGATGGAATAATATTTATGATCTGCAGTCAAGCTTATTTAACGGGATTGCCAATAACGCATACTGTTATTTTGTTCATGGATATTTTGCTTCAAAAGGCATACACACAATCGCTTCTGCAAATTATGGCATTTCATATAGTGCGGCATTGCATAAGGATAACTTTTATGGGGTTCAGTTCCATCCAGAAAAAAGTGCAATAGTGGGGGAGCAAATTTTAAAAAACTTTATTGAATTATAATATGGAAATTATTCCTGCAATTGATATTATCGATGGTAAATGCGTAAGACTCACCGAAGGTGATTATTCACAAAAAACAATTTACAACGAAAATCCGTTGGAAGTTGCAAAGTCATTTGAAAACGCAGGCATAAAGCGACTTCATTTGGTAGATTTGGATGGAGCAAAAGCGGGTAAAGTGATCAATTGGAAAGTCTTGGAATCAATTGCAAAAAATACGCAATTAGTGATTGATTTTGGGGGTGGAATTAAAAAGGAAACCGACTTAAAACTGGTTTTTGAATCTGGGGCTGCATTGGCTACTATTGGTAGTTTAGCGGTAAAAGAGCCAGCTCTTTTTGAATCATGGCTAAATAATTATGGTGCAAATAAATTTTTATTAGGTGCAGACGTAAAAGGCGAAAATATAGCTATAGGGGGTTGGCTTGAAACCACTAATGAAACGATTATTGAATTTATTCATAACTATACTTTAAAGGGTGTTACTCAATTATTCTGTACAGATATAAGTAAAGATGGTAAACTAGAGGGGCCTTCAATTGAATTGTATAAAAAAATAATTCAACAGTTCCCTGAGCTATACTTTATTGCAAGTGGAGGAGTTAGTTCTTTGAAAGATATTGAAGAATTAAGATTAATTGGATGTAGTGGGGTAATTGTGGGGAAAGCTATTTACGAAGGAAGAATTAAAATGAACGAATTGTGTTAACCAAAAGAATCATACCCTGCTTAGACATCAAAGAGGGCAGAACTGTTAAAGGGGTTAATTTTGAGCAGATAAGGGATGCAGGGGATCCTGTTGAATTGGCTACTATTTATGCAAAAGAAGGCGCAGATGAATTGGTTTTTTTAGATATTACTGCTACCAATGAACGAAGAAAAACCTTGAGTGAATTGGTTAATAAAATTGCACATCATATCAATATTCCTTTCACAGTAGGAGGAGGTATTTCATCTGTGGAAGATGTTCAATTGCTTTTAAAAAATGGGGCGGATAAAATTTCTATCAATACTTCTGCTTTCAAAAATCCAATTTTGATTGATCAATTGGCATTAGAATTTGGAACACAATGTGTTGTACTTGCAATTGATACAAAAAAAGAATCGGATGGTAATTGGTATGTTTATTTGAATGGAGGTAGGGTAAAAACAGATACGCTTTGTATTGATTGGGCAAAAGAAGCAGTATCTAGAGGTGCGGGTGAAATTCTCTTAACTTCTATGAATAATGATGGTACTAAAAAAGGTTTTGCATTGGATATAACACACCAATTGTCGACCCAGCTGAGTGTGCCCGTGATTGCTTCTGGGGGCGCAGGAACCATGCAAGATTTTGCTGATGTATTTGATTCTGCTAATGCAGATGCAGCTTTAGCAGCAAGCATCTTCCACTTTAAAGAAATTGCAGTTCCAGAATTGAAACAGTTTTTGTTGAACAAAGGAATTCCAATTAGAATATAAATGAATGATTATGAATATCGATTATAATAAATACCAGGATGGATTGGTGCCTGCAATAATACAAGATCATCAAACCCATAAAGTTTTAATGCTTGGTTTTATGAATCAGGCAGCACTAGATAAAACTTTAGAATCCCAAAAAGTGACTTTTTTTAGTAGAACCAAAAATCGTTTGTGGACCAAGGGGGAAGAAAGTGGACATTTCTTGAATTTGAAATCTATACAGTTAGACTGTGATAATGATACCCTATTAATTAAAGTTCAACCAATTGGCCCTACCTGTCATACTGGATCAGATACTTGTTTTAGTGAGACCAATCATTCTGGTAATTTTTTAGAATACTTAGAGCAAATTATAGAATTAAGAAAACAAGGAGACCCAGCCAATTCTTATGTTGCCAAAATGTTTGAGAAAGGCCTTAACAAAATTGCCCAGAAAGTGGGCGAAGAGGCTGTTGAAATGGTCATTGAAGCCAAAGACAATAACAAGGATTTATTTTTAAATGAGTCTGCCGACCTCCTTTTTCATTATTTGCTTTTGCTTAACGCTAAAGGGCATAATTTAGCAGAAGTATTGAACATTTTACAATTAAGACACGCCAAATAAACAATGAAAACCAATTTCTTCTTAGTTCTACTATTGTCTTTTTTTTCTGTAACAGCTCAAACAGGGTTTCAAATTACTGGTAATATAAGTAACACAAAACCCAATATGTTGGTTTTCTTAATGAATGGGACTGACGGCAAAACAGTTGCCACTGATACAGTGAGAGACGGGAAGTTTATTTTAAAAGGAATCATTGCAGAACCAGATATTTTCCAATTGGGTTTTGTTGGATACAAAGAAGCATTAGACATTTTTCTTTTTAATGACCAAGTAAACATAACAGCAGACTTTAATAATATGTCTGCAGCAGCCATAACAGGCTCTTCAGTTGAGACAGACTATCAACAGTTTAAAGCATCTTTTAATCCTATTAGAGAAAGACTCAATTATTTAGTGCAACAAATCAATCCAGAGAAAAATAGGTACAAAAGGGATTCTTTAATTGTGTTATATGAACAAGCAAAAGGTACTGTTTTACAAGAAGCTACCAAATTTGCAAAAGAAAAAACCGCTTCACCTGTAAGCTCATTTGTTTTGTTTGCTATTAGCCCATTATTAAATGGGACAGAGGATTTAGAAAGGAGGTACAATGCATTAGAACCCGCTGCAAAAAAAGGTTCATTTGCTAGAATGATAGAACAAACCATTGCAGAGGCCAATATCAATAAAATTGGTACAGAAGCCCTAGAGTTTAGTCAAAAAGATACTTTGGGTAAATTGGTTTCTTTAAAATCATTTAGAGGCAAATATGTACTAATTGATTTTTGGGCTAGTTGGTGTGGTCCTTGCAGGGCTGAGAATCCTAATTTAGTGAATGCCTTTAATAAATATTCAAATAAAAATTTCACTGTTTTAGGTGTTTCTTTAGACGACAACAAGGCAAGCTGGATGAATGCAATTCGTAAAGACAAATTAGCTTGGACCCAAGTGAGTGATTTGCAAAGCTGGAATAATAAAGTGGCTCAACTGTATAAAATTCAAAGCATACCGGCTAATTATTTATTAGACCCTGCAGGAAAGATTATTGCCAAGGACTTACGAGGCAACGAATTACAAGTTAAGCTGAAAGAATTGCTTCAATAGCCAATCATCCATCTTTTGCCTTTTAAAAGTCGGGTTATAGTTAAATTACAGCATGTTTATATATAGGGTTGCCCCAATCTTATTCTTTTTCTTCGCCAGTTTTGGGGTAGTTGCTCAAACCAACCCGATTAAGGATAATCAGCACTTAGGAATCATTATGGGCAGCATATTAGATGCTGCAAAAGGAGATGGTGTACCTTTTGCAAGGGTTGATTTAAAACGATTAACACCTGACTCAATAAAGCGGTCTACTTTGTCTGACAAGAATGGAAGCTTTGAATTCAATAAACTGCCGTTGGGCTATTATAGCATCAGCATCAGTTCAATGGGGTTTCTATTAACCCAATTAGATAGTATCTATTTAAGAGCGGAACGATACGACTTCAATTTAGGCGATATTAAGTTGAAACCAGCTTCCGATTTATCGCTATCCGAAGTGATTGTTTATGCTGAGAAACCTTTATTTGAAAATAAAGATGACAAACTCACCTATAATATTGGAGAAAGTGCCCTAAGCAATGGATCTAGTACTGCGGAATTATTGAAAAATATTCCCTTGGTGAATAATGACCCCAATGGAAGGTTGTTACTAAAAGGCAGGGAACCCAAAATTTTAATTGATGACAAACCAACAGAATTAAACGCACAACAGTTGCAGGATTTATTAGAGAGCTTGCCTGGTAGCAGTATTGAAAAGATTGAAATCATGACCAATCCTCCTCCGCAATTTGCAACAGAGACTGGTGGAGTAATAAATATCATCACTAAGAAAGGAAAAATAGGATGGGTCGAAAGATTGAATATTAGCGCAGGAACTAGAGGGGAGGGTAATTTCTCGGGCAATATCAGTTATCGAAATAAAAAATTTACCTATAATCAAACTATAGGGGTAGGGGCAAGTCAGTTGATGGGGAATAGTTACAATAATCGAACGAATTTATATGCCGATTCAAGCAATCGTTTGTATAGTGCAAACAACTATACCAATATTAATACTAGGCCCAATATCAGAACTCAGGTAGATTATGAATTTTCCAAATCTCACTTAATTGGATTGGTATACCAGGGTAATATGAACTACTTCAATAATATTAGCAATAATAGTTTTACTAATTATAATCGATTGAATGAAGCTTATCGTATTAGTAATCGGGAAAATAGGAGTGAAGGGGATGGATTTACGCACAGTATTCAAGGCTCATATATATACAAAGCACCCAAAAATTTAGCTGAGCAACTTCGATTTTTCATTTCTGCCAATACCAGTAAAAACGACAATGATCGTGATTTCTATCAGCAATTCTTAAATGCAGGAATGGTGCCCACT
>Ga0209812_10000380_pt1 | contig 41633 bp, 27 predicted proteins | sample JI71714BDNA_FD_187502 | JGI IMG/M metagenome (GOLD analysis project Ga0209812, IMG submission 187502) | Wastewater effluent complex algal communities from Wisconsin, to seasonally profile nutrient transformation and Carbon sequestration -... | ecosystem: Engineered > WWTP > Effluent > Algae...
TCCTTCTTCCTTCTTCCTTCTTCCTTCTTCCTTCTTCCTTCTTCCTTCTTCCTTCTTCCTTCTTCCTTCTTCCTTCTTCCTTCTTCCTTCTTCCTTCTTCCTTCTTCCTTCTTCCTTCTTCCTTCTTTCTTCTTCCTTCTTCCTTCTTCCTTCTTCCTTCTTCCTTCTTCCTTCTTCCTTCTTCCTTCTTCCTTCTTCCTTCTTCCCTCTTCTTTCTCCTATTCAGTCATTTCTAATTCGTATAAATTCCAGAAAGCACCGCCAAAAGCACTATACTTAATGCCAGAAAGACGATCGCGTACAGCTTCAAAACTTAAAGGATTAACCATATAAACATAAGGCAATTGCTCAACCACAATACGTTGAGTTTCGGCATAAATTACCTTTCGTTTCGAGTCATTAAGTTCTTGAGAAGCTTTGATAAAAAGATCATCAATTTTTTGTTCCCAGTCCGCGACTTGCCAACCCAAAATAGGCGGTTCCCCTTCTTGAGGACCTTGATTAAAACTGTGTAAAGTGCCTTTAACCGACCATACATTATAACCGCCATGAGGTTCGACACCGCCACCAGAAAAACCACCCAGATAAACATCCCAATCTCGCTTGAGTCTAATTTTTTCTACATAAGTATTAAAGCTCAAAAATTGAGTATCAACTTTAATCCCGATTTTACCTAAATCCTGTTTAATTTGGGATGCCATTTGTTCTCTAATTTTGCGGCCTGTTGAACTTAATAACGTAATTTGTACAGGATTTCCATCTCGATCAAATAATTGCCCTTTCTCATCATACTTAAAGCCAACGCTTAATAATAACTCTTTGGCTTTTTCGGGATCATACTTATAAGTTTTTAAGCCTTCTTCTGGGGATAAAGAATAAGGACTTTGTACCGGAAACGGCGAATTTTGTAGAGCACCTAAACCTCGATAAAAATTATTTTTCATGACTTCTCTGTTAATCGAATACGCGATCGCTTGTCGAAACTCCTTAGTATTCAACCAGCGAGACTTTATCGGATCAAGAAAGGGTTTATTATCAGCATTTCTCGCCTTATTCAAATTAAACGCGAGAAAAGTAGTCCCACTGCTAGGTCCCCCATTATAAATCGTATATTTACCACGTTTTTCCCCTTTTTTCAAAAGTTGATAAGATTCCACTGGAACTTCCAAAGTGTCTAAACTCCCAGAGCGAAAATTCAATAATTGTGTATCAGTATTCTCGATAATCTGCAAAACTATATTTTTAATATAGGGTTGGGATTCTCCTTTCTCACCTTTACGCCAATAATAGGGATTTTGTTCTAAAATAATCCGTTGATTAGGAATATAACTACTCAGACGATACATTCCATTACCAATAATCTCTTTAGGATTAGTATCCGTACCCCAAGTGCTAAGAAACTTCGGTTTTCCCTGACTATCAACAGTCTCCACTGATTTTCTTAACGCGTGGGCAGGTAAAATAGAAAGGCCTCCAGCAAAACGCAGAAAAGGGGCAAAAGGTTCAGGAACCGAAAATTCGACTCGGAGATTATCGAGTTTTTTTACAGTCGGAAATTGACCGGACTTCCCGACTCTCAAAATATCTTTTAAGCCGCTAGGAATTTTAGAATTTAAGTAAATTTCATTATAACTAAAAACAACATCATCAGCCGTTAAAGGTTCACCATCCGACCATTTTAAACCCTCGCGTAAGGTAAACATAATTTTTTCACCATTGGGAGAAACTTCCCAAGATTTAGCTAAAGTCGGTTCCAGTTCAGTTGTCAAACCATTTTGTGTTAATAACCCTTCATAAATATAATCAAAAATATTATAAGCTGATTGATTTAATACTAAATTAAAAGTAGCAGGGCTACTAGGAGTCGCGAGAATTAAGGTTGATTTTAAATTAGCGGAAACTGGACGACACGCGTCCAGAGATAAACTGATCACCGCGACTAATAAAACGGTTAACCACCGTCGCCAAAATTGTCCAAAATTAGATAGTTTCATAAATTGATTTTTGGGGGTAAGATTCAGGAATCATGAGCCTTGAGATTGTAGCCAACCGAGGAAATTTTCAGTATGGGAGAAGTATTTTACCACACCCACGGCTTGTAACGCGTCTTGTACTTCCAAAAGTTGACGAAATTCTTTGATATTGCCACTTAGAAATACTTTAACATCATCAGGACGCGTCTTAGCATGATAGAGAATGCAATGCAAAATCAAGTTATCTGTGGGATCTTTGGTAATCAGAGGGTTATTCAAGCTTTCTTGCACAATTTCCGGCGTTAAATCAATCATTTCGGCTTCTTGAGACAGTTTTTTTATAGCTTGATTTAGACGGAATGTAATGTCATCAAGCCTATTTTCATAGTCAATTTTTGCCTGACGTAGGTTAAGATATAAAGAACCTGCATTTGGGGATGTCAAATCTCGCTCTGCCTCCCTAATTTGGATTTCCAGTCGTTGTTTAAAACTATTGTGCCTTGTGACTTCATCCTCCCATACTGAAAAAGCTTCCATATAACAAATACTAGGTATTACTAACTGGAGAGAATGCGGTTTCTCCTGAAGTAAGAGACTAGCACTGGGATCTCGTCCAGTGGCTATACTCATCAAAAAATTAGTCTCGATATACAAAAGAACCACCAATTTTTACCTCTGTTTTTGTTGAACAATTTATCAGATATTGTCGTAAACCAATCGCGTCGATTTGTTCTAATGCTGGTGGTTTATCATGTTTCCATTGTGTATTTAAGTCCTGTAACCATGCCTCAGTTAAAGTTTCTAAATAATCCTCCGATAACCATTTTTTATTGAGAAAATTTGGATCATAAAATGAAAGAATGTCTCCCGTTTTCAGCGTGCATAAGGGTTCGGATAAATTCACACCATCCCATTTGAATATCTGAATTTTATCGAGATCGACATACATGACAAAAGGAATATTTGTCCCTTTTTCTGATAGGCGAGATAAAGCTGTTTTCAGCCATTCTATCATGTAATCAACGATTCTTTGTTTAGCTTTTTCTTCTTGAGCGAGAACAATTTTGACCTCAACCAGAAGAATGATATTATCTTCTCTATCTAGGGCGATGATATCGGCTTCGATGGGGGTTTTGAGTTCGGCTAAAATTTCGGTAAACATGGGTTTACACCTTTGGTTTTTCAGGTTTATTTTGAGACTAATAACACAACAGTATACGCGGCAATTCCTTCTTCTCTGCCCACGGGACCTAATTTTTCATTGGTGGTGGCTTTTATGCCAATTTGATCGGGGTTGACTTGCAAAACTGAAGAAAGCCGATCGCGCATTTTTTCCAAATGAGGTTTAAGTTTAGGACGTTCGGCTACAATGACAGAATCAATATTACCAATTTGCCAACCTTTATCTAAAATTAATTGATGCACTTGTTGTAATAAAACCATACTATCTGCACCTTTCCATTGTGGATCAGTCGGGGGAAAATAATGACCAATATCACCCAAACTGAGAGCCCCTAACATCGCGTCCATGATCGCGTGAGTCAGTACATCCGCGTCACTATGCCCTAATAACCCTAATTCATGGGGAATATTGATACCCCCTAAAATCAAAGCGCGATCGTGTACCAGTCTATGGATATCGTAACCGTTACCAATGCGAATATTCATCTTTTTTTCCTATTTTGCTCAAGAAAATTATACCCGAAACTTAGAAAAAAATACATGATTTATTTGAGCCAATTCTCCTATTTTTATGGGATTTTATTATCGCCTATACTTGTCAGTTACAATTTCGGGAATGCACCGAATTTTAACCACACAAAGCCTCCGCGTGATGAAGGAGATGATCCTTGATAAAAGTCGAGATAAAATAATAACTATGATCGTAACCTGTCTGCATTCTTAAGATTAACTCTTGTCCCGATTCTGCACACGCGTTCACAAAAATATCGGGTAATAATTGTCCCTCGGCTAAATAAGGATCATCCGTTCCATAATCAATTAAAATTGGACTATGATAAGGTTTCTTTTTCACTAATTCACTCGCGTCATAATTGCGCCAAAGTTCTTGATCTTCTCCCAAATAATGCCTAAAAGCTTTTTGTCCCCAAGGGCATTGCATCGGTGCAACAATGGGCGAAAATGCTGATACGGATAAATAACGCTTAGGATTTCTTAAGGCACAAATTAACGCGCCATGTCCTCCCATTGAATGACCCAAAATCCCCTGTCTTTCTACGATAACTGGAAAATTTTCCGAAATTAAAGCAGGTAATTCATCCACAATATAACTATACATTTGATAATTGGATTTCCAAGAACCCGCGATCGCGTCCACATAAAAACTCGCGCCGGAGCCCAAATCCCATTCTGCATCCTCACCTACAATCCCAATATTACGAGGACTGGTATCAGGAGCCACCAACATTAAACCATATTTAGCAGCGAATTGTTGTGCCCCCGCCTTGATCATAAAATTTTCCTCAGTACAAGTTAAACCGGAGAGAAAATAAAGCACTGGGACTAATTCAGATTTAGCTTGAGGCGGTTGATAAACAGAAAATTTCATCACACTATTACAAGTCCAAGAGCGATGACTATAAAATCCGACACTTCCGCCAAAACATTGATGTTCTTTTTGTAATTGAGGTGATTGAGACATAATATGGGTAATGGGTAATGGGTAATGGGTAATTGACAGTTGACAGTTGACAGTTGACAGTTGACAATTATCAATTATAGGACTTACGCACTGCAAGGGCCGCATAAGGGTTTGAGCTTGTCGCTCAAGGGAATGGCGTAATTTCTTAGTGTGTAAGTCCTAAATTATCAACTGTCAACTGTCAACTTCCTTCTTCCTTCTTCCTTCTTCCTTCTTCCTTGCTCTTTTAAAAAGTTAAAATAGAGCGAATAGAAAGACCTTGGTGCATTAAATCAAAAGCCTCATTAATGCGCTCAATCGGCATAATTTGAGTCACCAAATCATCAATATTAATTTTACCATTCATGTACCAATCAACAATTTTAGGCACATCAGTACGACCTTTCGCGCCACCAAAAGCACTCCCTTTCCAAACGCGACCAGTCACCAATTGGAAAGGACGGGTACTAATTTCTTCACCCGCACCCGCGACACCAATAATAACACTTACCCCCCATCCTTTATGACAACATTCTAACGCTTGACGCATAACATTAATGTTACCAATACATTCAAAACTATAATCAGCCCCCCCATCAGTTAAATCAATTAAATAACTAACAAGATCACCGTCAATTTCTTGAGGATTAACAAAATGAGTCATCCCGAACTTTTCCGCCAAAGCCCGTTTAGCCGGATTAAGATCCACACCGATAATCATATTCGCGCCCACCATCCTCGCGCCTTGAATCACATTTAAGCCCACACCCCCTAAACCGAAAACAACCACATTCGCCCCTGGTTCCACCTTCGCGGTGTTAACCACCGCGCCTAAACCAGTTGTCACGCCGCAACCAATTAAACAAACTTTATCAAAGGGAGCATCGTTGCGGATTTTTGCCACAGAAATTTCTGGCAAAACCGTATAATTGGCAAAGGTAGAGGTTCCCATATAATGATAGAGAGGTTGACCATTAAGGGAAAAACGACTGGTATTATCCGGCATGACACCCCGCCCTTGAGTCAAACGAATCGCTTGACAGAGATTCGTTTTGCCACTAAGACAGAATTTACAATGGCGACATTCGGGCACATAAAGGGGAATAACATGATCCCCGGGTTTGAGGCTGGTAACATCAGGGCCAATCTCTACCACAACCCCCGCGCCTTCATGGCCAAGAATGGTTGGGAATAAACCTTCAGGATCCGCACCCGAAAGCGTATAAGCATCGGTATGACAGACACCAGTCGCTTTTATTTCCACAAGGACTTCCCCTGACTTGGGGCCTTCTAAGTCAACCATTTCCAGACTCAGGGGTTGACGGGGACTATACGCGATCGCGGCTTTAACTTTCATGGAGATCCTATCTTTGAGCAAGAGTAGCTGATAAAATTATCTGGCAAAATAAGAATGTCACAACCTATTATCAAAGCCTAATACCCATTCCCCATCCCCAACAGTCCTAAACCTTCTCCAAAGGTAAGGACCTAATGCCATTAATATAGAACTTGTGGGAAAATAGTTTCAGTGATATTACAGATCCATGCTACTAAAAAGCACAACCCGACATATCCGTATCTTTACGGCAACCCTTGAGGATAACGAACTGGTCCCAAGTGACCAAGTTTTAACCCTTGATGTCGATCCCGACAATGAATTGAACTGGAACGAAACCGCTCTGCAAAAGGTGTACCAGATGTTTGACCAACTGGTAGAATCCTATAACGGAGAAGATTTGACCGAGTACAACCTGCGCCGGATCGGTTCAGAGTTAGAGCATTTAGTCCGATCGCTCCTACAAAAGGGAGAAGTCAGCTACAACCTCAACAGTCGTGTCCTCAATTACAGCATGGGACTGCCACAAGTAAAGGTTGACGCCTAAATCGGATTTGAGGAAATTCCTGCTTCAAAGAGGTGAAGAAAGGGGGTCATCCTCCGGTGTTTCAGCCACAGACTGAGAACTCATAGAGTCTGAGAAGACTTCGCCTTGGGACTCAGCGGTGGGTACTGGATTATCTTCTCCATTAGGCTCTGGTTGTGGGGGCTCAAAAGGTGAAAAATCGCCATTGTTGACCGTTTCGGGGTGAGTTTTCATGCGTTGCAAAAATTGTTTCATTGCCTGATGACGGTTTTCCATAAACCGACCCCAAAAACCAGGGAAAACTTGATCGAGTGTTTCCACTAATGCCCACACTTCAAGATTCATCATCTTGTAATACAAGGCATGAGAATGTTGCAAATTTTCCAGAAGTTCATCAAATTCCAAGGGAGGAGAAGAACTTTCTGGCTCAGGGATTTTGCCATGAGGGGACGCGCTGGGGGTGGGCATAGCCGATACCTCAATAGGTCAATGAGTGGAAACATAACAAATAGTAACGAGGCGCGAACCCGAACAGTTACTTAACCACTAGGGTATCGTTTCATTTATTCACGATCAACCCGTAAAACCAAACACGCGACAGTAGGCAACCCCTCTCTCAAGACGCGGGTCTTCCGCGAATAGGGGAGGAGCCAAGCTTACCAGACTCAAGTAGAAATATCTATGTGCTTAGGCATAGGTTTAAGTTCTGAGATCCTGGGAGAATGCGAAGTCTAAGGCTCTAAAACTCAAAAGTTAAACAAGTGTAATGGTTTAAAGCTAGTGCTTTTGAGATAGAACCGACCTCTAACAGGGTCCTTCGCCCCCCCTGTGTGTTCGCGAAGCACTCAGCACTTAGCTAAAATTACCCCCCACCTCCGGGACGCAAGTCCAAACCACTATGCCTAGGAGTGAAAAGTGGGAAACGGTAATTGTCCCGCTTAATGTAGACCACAAAAGGACCCCGGACCTTTTCACTCCTGGGCGGTGTAGGGAGACGGCACTGCCGTCTTCCTACTGAAAACCAAAATATTCAAAGCAGGCTCAAGCCTGCAACCCCGCTTTCCTCCCTCGGCATTCGCCGCAGGGTTTCCATCGGAGTTTTTATGATGCAAAACACTGTGCCAAAACACTACCTGTGGGCTGTGGGTGATGGAATCAAAGTCTGTCGGCCAGGGGAGCTGATCGCGGGTCGCTATAAAGTCATCCGCGATCGCGTCCTTCAGGATATGCAACCGGAATTAAATCCCGAAATGCCGGAGAATATTCCGGGTGTGATGGCACCTTATTTAAAATTATTCCCTTATCGGCTGCACGTTCCCCAAGTCTATGGCATGGTGTCACGTACAGTGTCGAAGCTTTCGAGTGACCTTTGGTTATTAGAAGGAGGCCCAATTTCATCTCAGACGGAATATCTGATGCCGGAATTAACCAGTCAGTGGAAGGGCCAAGGAGCGATGCGCCAATTAAATTGGCTTTGGCAAATTGCCCAGCTTTGGGACTCGATGAGAAGTTTGGGAGTCTGCGCGACATTATTAAACCCCTATCTCTTACGCGTCGAAGGCCCTTTGATAAGGATCTTAGAGTTACAAAGTCATCAAAAAAAACCGAGTTTGCGGCATTTGGGGCAAGTTTGGCAGCAATTAGTTCCAGACTCCCATCCCATGCTCGTCACTTTTTTAGACACTATGAGTCAACAGATGATTCGTGGGGAACTGCACAAAGGGAGTCTTCTGATCGCGCAACTGGATAAAGCCTTAGCTCTCTCTGGCAGAGCCTATAAACGTACTATTAATATTGCTACCGCGACGGATACAGGTCCAACTCGCTCCCATAATGAGGACGCGTGTTATCCCCCTAGTCAAATGATGGTCTCTACAAATCCCTCTGGACAAGCTTTTGCCATTGTTTGTGATGGTATTGGCGGACAAGAGGCCGGTGAAGTCGCGTCTCAGTTGGCGATCGATACCTTGCGATCGCGGGTGGAAAAGATGCTTTTACCTCCGGGGAATTGGGACCCTACTCTCACCGCGAAATTAGAACATTCCACTTGTGTCGCCAATGATGTTATTGCGCAGTTGAACGATCAGGAACATCGTCAAGGTCGACAGCGCATGGGTACTACTTTGGTCATGGGATTAGCCCATGTCCATGAGATGTATATTACTCATATTGGCGATAGTCGTGCTTACTGGATTACTCGTTATGGTTGTTATCCCGTGACAGTGGATGATGATGTCGCCTCGCGTGAAGTGCGTTTGGGTTATTCTCTCTATGGTTACGCGGTGCAACAGGTGGCCGCGGGGGCTTTGGTACAAGCTTTGGGAATTACCTCCTCTTCGACGCTTCATCCGACAGTGCAACGCTTTCCTCTTGATGAAGATTGTATATTTTTACTTTGTTCTGATGGTTTGAGCGATCGCGATCGGGTGGAGCAATATTGGGAGACGGACGTTTTGCCTCTCTTGTCGGGAAATATGGATTTAGCTATGGTGCGCGATCGATTAATTCAGATTGCCAATACCAGAAATGGTCACGATAACGTGACAGTAGCCCTCATGTATTGTCAAGTTGTGCATAAAGATGATGCCAATTTGCCAACAGAATTATCCATTCCCCCCGTAGAAGGTTCCACATCATCTATTACTGAACATTCTGATACGGATGAAGATTTTGACATAGATACTTCTATAAAGACAGACATCAAACCTTCTCCTCCTCCAAGTAATAATATCGCCTTACTTATGGTCAAGATTATTATCTTGTTGACGCTTGCCAGTGTCTTAGCTTATTTCTTTATTCCCCCTGTAAGTGACTTGATGAATGAATTAGGTCGGAGCCTTTTTGGTCGGAGTAAACCGGTTTCTAAAATAACGCCTCCCCCCCAGGAAACTGTTACACCTTCATCGGATCCTGTTTCGGACTCGAAGGTAGGAGACTTTATTTTAATTGAAAGTCCCATCCCATCTCCCGATCCTGGGCAAAATCGTTTTCAGTTATTGAGGGAGTTGGGGCAAGAATACCCGAAAGGGACAATTCCTGTCAATAGTGTTGTATTGGTAATAGAGAAAAAATTTCCTTCACCTATTCAGAAAACACCTTGGTTATATGTTCAAGTTTGTTCTATTCCCAAGAGTGTTTCTTCAAACAATACTAAAAATTCTGATGGGAAATTTTTACAAGCGGGCGATCGCGGTTGGATTCAACTACCAGAGGCGACATTTGAATTGAAACGCAATTCGCCTCTGTCTCCGAGTCAACGGGGAAAATGTGTTCCTCCTACTCAAAGCTCTCTGAATTAAGTTCCAGATAACTTAATAACCAATTTGCCGCGGTAGCACGTCGAGTTTGACGGGGCCCAAATGTGCCAATTTTATACCCCTTGAAGTGTAATTTTTCTTTGAGGAGTTGTTTATTTTCCGGTGGAATGGAACGAGTTAATTTTACTGTTGCTCTTCGAGATTCGATAAAATTTGGGGGTTGGGGATATTCTTGGAGCCATTCTGGGGCGACGTTACTGGTATCATAAGTTTCCGTTGTCGTATCGTAACGATAACCGAGATAATGCCAAAGAAGTTGATTAACGATCGCGTCATCAATTTCTTCGTTGATGATCGCCCAGATGGTATCAGTATTGAGGGGTGGTAATGTGTTCATATTCTATCTTTTTTTAGCTTCTAAGAGGTGCTTTATTCTTATTTAATCAAAAATGGGGTAATAAAACTTATCTTGTTTCACAGGGAAAATAAGGAAGAAGGAAGAAGGAAGAAGGAAGAAGGAAGAAGGAAGAAGGAAGAAGGAAGAAGGAAGAAGGAAGAAGGAAGAAGGAAGAAGGAAGAAGGAAAATACCCCAATCCCCAATCACCAATCCCCAATCACCAATCCCCAATCACCAATCCCGAACCACCAATCCCCAATCCCCATTACCCAATCCCCATTACCCAATCCCCATTCACCAATCCCCATTCACCAATCCCCATTACTGTCTCTGGGTTGAGTTAAAATTCCTTGAGTCGGACTTAATAAAAATGTTAAGAAAAATAGGGTAAATACAACTAAGACGATCGCGGCTCCCGATGGTATATTTAGGTAATAACTAATATAAATACCGGAAACACTAGCAAAAGATCCTAAGATGGCGCCTATAATCATCATTTGATGTAATTCTTTAACTAATAAATAGGCGGTTATTCCTGGGCCAATTAAAAGGGCTAATACTAATAGGGCTCCTACCGTTTGTAAACTCGCAACAATAGTCAGAGTTATGGCTGAAATCATGCCAATATAAATGCCTTTGACAGGTAAACCACTCCCTTGAGCCCCCAAAGGATCGAAAGTATAAAACAATAATTCTTTATAAAGAATTTTCACAATAATACTTATTATTAAAGTGAGGGCAAAAGTTTGCAAGACATCGTTTATTGTCACTGATAAAATATTGCCAAATAGAAATCCCTCTAGATCTAATTTTGTCGTTTTCAATAAGGAAATTAAGGTAATACTTAAGGCCAGAAAAGTTGATAATATTAAAGCCATAATTGAATCGACTTTGAGACGCGATCGGGTTTCGATCAAAACCATAATAATTGTACTAATAACTCCTGAGATAAACGCACCGATGGAGATATTAAATCCCCAATAAAACGCGATAGGAAGTCCAGCTAATACCGAATGGGCAATCATATCGACAATCATTCCCATTTGTTGTACAATTAAATAGGCTCCAACGATCGCGCATAAAATTCCTAACAAGATTCCGAGCGCGATCGCGTTTCTCATAAATTCAAAACTCAAAGGCTGTATTAAAACATCTAACATAATTTTAGGGAAAAAAGAAGTTAGCAAGAAAAGTGAGGGATCAGAAGTGTTTTCAGCTGTGACAAAACCTGACATTTAAAGAGAGTAATCCTGTAACCCTCTTAAATTTTATCCCAAACCTCTACATGACTTTATAGTTATAGGAGGTAAAGTGTCAGGTATTATTAGCAAAGAACTTAATTTATCTAGTGGGACTGAAACATTTTTGACGATAAAAAAAGCTCAAACCATTGTGGGGTAAAGAAAATACACTCTTCACCCCAGGAACAGTCTGCGAAAATCCCAATTTGCTATTATTGCCCTCTCGTGGCAGGAGGAGAGGGGCTAGGCGTGAAGTCCCAAAGCCCAGAGAAAAACCGACCAACAGCTTAACAAATCTTAAAAAAAGAAGTTATAATGGCAAGCAAACCCGTAGAAATTTTGCCATGACGACAAAACCACCAGTTCATGCCTTTTTCCTCGGCAGAGCCCTTGCCGAAGCCCTATACGAGCAACTGGAGAACACCGTCACCAATGCCCTCAGTAACCTGGGCAAATTTGATGCCGAACAACGGGAATGGTTACGACAGTTCACCGAGCAAGTCGTAGAAAAAGCCACCCAACAAGAAGAACGAGTAATGCACACTAACACCGCGTCTGGGTTAGAAATGCAAGATGCTCCTCCCGAAGACTTACAAGCCACCATCGACGAACTTCGGGCAGAAGTAGCCGAACTCAAATCAGAACTGAAACGCCATCGCGCTAATGTGCAATAGCAACAGTTATCCGTGACAGAGGGTGTCTTAACGCCCCCTGTCTCCCTTCACCCCCCCCGTCAACCCCATTTCAAGCAACCCAAGTGTCACTTGTTCTTGATCATAGCCCTAATTCTGAACCTTCCACCCGATCTATCGGTGCCAGTACCATGCCAAACAACACCGAAAAATCAAAACCGAGTCCCACCTATCGCTGGAACCGGAAAAACTACTCCCGTAAACGCCGCTTCATTGACATTTGGGCTTTCGTCTTAACCTGGCTCAGTTGGCTATGGTTAGATAGTAAAGACTGGAGTTATTGGGGTGGAGTCTCCGAAGAAAAGAAAATCGCCCGCAGTCGTGCTCAAGCTATCTGGGTACGAGAAACCCTATTACAATTAGGGCCCACTTTCATCAAAGTGGGTCAATTATTCTCCACACGTGCCGACTTATTCCCCGCGCAATACGTCGAAGAACTCTCTAAACTCCAAGATAAAGTCCCCGCGTTCGGTTATGAACAGGTGGCAGAAATTATTCAACAAGATTTAGGAAAACCAGTTGCAGAACTTTTCCGTAATTTTGACCCCATCCCCCTGGCTGCCGCGAGTCTTGGTCAAGTTCATAAAGCCCAATTAAATAATGGGCAAGAAGTTGTCGTTAAAGTACAACGCCCCGGCCTGCGTAAATTATTTGACATTGACCTTAATATTCTTAAAGGTATTGCCCGTTATTTCCAAAACCATCCTAAGTATGGGCGCGGTCGTGATTGGATGGGTATTTATGAAGAATGTTGTCGCATTCTCTGGGAAGAAATTGATTATATTAATGAAGGTCGTAATGCTGATACCTTTCGCCGTAATTTTCGTGACTGTGACTGGGTACAGGTTCCCCGTGTTTATTGGCGTTATGCAGCCCCTCGCGTTTTAACTTTAGAATATTTACCTGGGATTAAAATTAGTCATTATGAGGCATTAGAAGCATCAGGCATTGACCGAAAAGCGATCGCGGTTCTCGGAGCCAAAGCTTATTTACAACAACTACTGAATGATGGTTTTTTCCATGCCGATCCCCATCCGGGTAACATCGCGGTCAGTCCAGACGCGTCCCTCATTTTCTATGACTTCGGGATGATGGGACAAATACGCGCCGATGTCCGAGAGGGACTGATGGAAACTCTCTATGGAGTCGCGTCCAAAGATGGAGAACGAGTAATGAACTCCTTAATCAATTTAGGAGCCCTCGTCCCCACGGGAGATATGGGACCTGTACGCCGCTCTATCCAATATATGCTCGATAATTTCATGGACAAATCCTTTGAAAGTCAGTCCATTAACGAAATTACCGATGACCTTTACGATATCGCGTATAATCAACCCTTCCGCTTTCCCGCGACATTTACCTTTGTCATGCGAGCCTTTTCCACGATAGAAGGTGTGGGCAAAGGCTTAGATCCGGAATTTAATTTTATGGCCGTCGCCCAACCCTTTGCCATGCAATTAGTATCCACGGGTAATAATGGGGAGACAGCTAATAGTATTTTCAATGAAATTAGTAATAAAGCCGTTCAAGTCGGTTCCAGCGCCTTTGGATTGCCCCAACGCATTGAGGGAACCCTCGATAAACTGGAACTCGGAGATATTCGAGTGCGAGTCCGTGCCGCGGAAACCGATCGCCTCCTCCGTCGCATGACGACTACCCAAATGAGTACCAATTACGCGTTATTTGCCAGTACCTTTACCGTCTGCGCGACTTTACTATTTATTAAGGGAGAAATGACACTCGCGATTATTGTGATAATATTGGCCGTGGTAATGGCGATAGGGTTCCTTCGACTCCTGCGACGCATTGAGCGACTAGACCGCATGGGATAAGTAAAACGGTCAATAGTCGCGACGATCATCGGGAACTTAACCTAAATAATTAAAGCTAAGTTAGAAAAATTGCGACATCTTAACCTTAAAATAAGATCAAGGTTGGCTGATGGGGGAGCCATCCCCCATGAAACCACCTCGACGGATCTGAAAAGAACCTATTCGGGTAGCTTCTGAACTCTCATCCCAGCAGGTATGCCAGGAAGTCTGACGACTTCTGAGGCGCAACTATTTTCTTGATTTATACAAAGATATAGCTATGTTGCACAGACAAGCGTGCCCATCTTTTCCACCCACAGTCGCGCTGAATACAGCTAACTTAGGGCTCGAAGTGGGGGAACAATAATGAAACTTTATGTTGCTGGTAAGACGGATACAGGTTTAGTTCGTACTGTAAATCAAGATTCCTATTATATTGACCCAGACGAACGTTTTTTCATCGTGGCCGATGGCATGGGTGGACACGCGGGGGGACAAGAAGCGAGTCGCCTTGCTACAGAGGCGATACAATCTTATCTGGTCGAAAATTGGGATTCGGATTTGCCCTCCTCCAAATTGTTAGAGGAAGCTTTTTATAAGGCTAATAATGCCATTTTAGATGATCAAATGGCAAATCCTGAACGCTCTGATATGGGGACAACCGCGGTCACTATTATTTTTCGAGGGACGGAAAAACCCTGGTGTGCTAATATCGGTGACTCTCGGATCTATCGCTTGCGCGGTTCCCATTTAGATCAAATTACGGAAGACCAAACTTGGGTGGCACAAGCAGTTAAACGGAAATCACTCACCCCACAACAAGCGAAAAGTCATCCTTGGCGTCATGTTTTGTCTCAATGTTTGGGACGTGAAGATATGCACGATGTGGAAATTAAACAGGTGGATTTTCAAGCGGGCGATCGCTTCTTATTATGTAGTGATGGTTTAACTGAAGAAGTGCCTGATACATTAATCGCGAAAAATCTCAAGTCAATTCGCTCTGGAGAGTTAGCCGTTAATGCCTTAGTGGATGAAGCTAAGAAAAATGGCGGTCGCGATAATATTACAGTGGTGATTATCGCGTTAGATACCCATCATAATGAGTAGTCTCTTTTCTGGGCACTTATGGTTCCTGTCATCGGTTTGATGAGTGGCACTTCCGTCGATGGGATCGATGCTGCTTTAGTGGATATTATTGATCGAGAAGGCGAATTACTCTTTGAATTATTAGCCAGTCAGACGTTTCCTTTTACCCCGGAGGTGCGATCGCGCATTCTTTCTGTCATTAATGGTGCATTTCTGACAATGGCAGAAGTCGCAGAATTAGACGACAGTATCGCGGGTGAATTTGCCCAGGCCGCGTTAAAGATTCAAAGGGGACACCCACGGGCGCAACTAATTGGCTCTCATGGTCAAACAGTTTATCATCGCCCACCCCATCAGAATGCTCCACTGGGTTATAGTTGGCAATTAGGAAGGGGTGAATTAATCGCGTATTTAACCAAAATCACCACAGTCAGTAATTTTCGCTTAGAAGATATTGCCGCGTCAGGCACTGGTGCTCCCTTAGTACCCATTGTGGACGCGTGTTTATTGAGTCATGCCACCTATCACCGTTGTATTCAAAATATTGGTGGTATTGGCAATGTTACTTATCTCCCGCCACTGTATCGCAGGCCAAAAGGAAAAGCCGAACCCAAAAAAACTCACCCCATCCCCAATTCCCCAGTGCTTAATCCTTACCCAGGCGTGAGAGGTTGGGATACCGGACCTGGGAATGCGCTGTTAGACTTGGCGGTACAATATTTGAGTCAAGGGGCAAAAACCTATGATGAAAATGGAGACTGGGCTGCCCTTGGGACTCCAAACCAGAGTTTAGTGGCAAAATGGCTCCAACATCCCTTTTTTCAGCAAAAACCGCCGAAATCAACAGGTCGAGAACTCTTTAGTTTAGAATACTTAAAGCAATGCCTCACTGATGCTGAGGCAGAAAAGTTGAGTCCGGCTGATATTTTAGCAACCTTGACAGAATTGACAGTAACATCGATTGTCGAGAGTTATCGTCAGTTTTTACCCCATCCACCGGATCAAGTGTTGCTTTGTGGCGGCGGGAGTCGTAACTTGTATTTAACGCGTCGTCTCAAAACCCAGCTAGATCCTGTTGATGTTTTCACAACAACAGAGGGGGGTTTAGATGCTTCTGCGAAAGAAGCGATCGCGTTTGCTGTATTAGCCTATTGGCGGATGAAGGGAATACCAGGGAATTTACCCGCGGTAACGGGGGCAATATCTCCGGTACTATTAGGGGAAATCCATCCCTATTATGCCCCTCCTCTGTGATAGCATAGACTGGAAGAGAAACATCTCTGAAAGTGTTTCACATTAGCATCGTAGCCAGGGAAAAAGCAGAAAAAACTGTGGCTCACACATTTTTAATGGAATCAGGCCAATGGACACTTGAAGGCAATTGGCTCGATCGCAATGGTTTACCAATCGCGTTCAAGGGCAAAACCATCGTGAGTTGGAACCGTACTGACTGGTTTAGTATGGTGACAAAATTAGTGTTTCCGGGTGGTGATCGAGAAGATATTATCTTACAATATCGGGGTCGCTTGGATACGGATGAACGTCAGTACACTTTTGTACTTCAACATAGTGAATTAGGTCGTGTGGAAGGGGAAGGCTGGATCGGACCTGACTCGATTGTGCAGCGTTATTGGGTACTCAATGATGATCGCCAACGTCGCACGGGTTTTGACACATTACACCATATTGATGATAATCACTATGTACAATCGAGTGGTTTAATGACGGGTCATTATTTAGCAAGTGCCCTGGAAGCAACTGTGGAGCGACATTTTGAATAATTATTGATCCGGATTTTCCCTGTGATGTTTTTGGCATACTTTCACAGAGCTGCGCGATCGTCAATCACCCCACAAAGCTCGAAAACGAGCACAACTGCGGTGAAGAGATCGCCAGCTAATTTCTGATGCCAGCTATAACAACAAATTAAAAATGCCGATTAGTCGAGACGGCTATTGAGGCGATCGGCGATTGATAGCACTATCCTTATTCTCAACCATCGTTTGAATGCAAATAATTGAGTACGATCGCGTTCAGATTCCGATTGCTGATCATGGTGTGGGAATTTCAGAAAAAGTCACAGAAAGAATCTTTGCCCATCTATTTATACCATTAATTAAAAGTAGGGACACGGCAGTGCCGTGTCCCTAGGAATGGTGTCCATAAAGGGACGGGATTAGGACTGGCTTTCGCGCCTCAAATTTTCGAGAAAAATTAGGGCAAAATCGTAGTAAAGTAGTAAACTTATACCACGTCTCAAGTGTTATACAACACCCTTGTCGCTAAGAGGCGCGATCGTGATCGTGCAATCCGCTGTAGCACCCCTTTTTTAGGGGTGCTAGGGGGATCTATCGGTGAGGGGGTATCTGGGGATTTAGGGGAATCGACTCAGTGTTGCATTATTTTGGGAAATTGGTACTAACTCTGGAAAACCCAGAATTTATCATTGCTCTGTCAATGTCACTTTATCTTTTTATCCGTCGGTCTCTTAAATAACCCCTAAAGAAAACCCAAGGAATCATGTCAATTAGTACATCCGAAATCCCCGGATATCAAATTACCGAAAAACTCCACAATAGTTCGCGCTCCTTAGTCTATCGCGCCATTCAAGCCAGCAATTCTCAACCAGTAATCATCAAACTATTGCGACAAGAATATCCCACCTTTAACGAATTAGTTCAGTTTCGCAACCAATACAGCATAACTCGCAACTTAGATATCCCCAGTATCATCAAATCTTATAGCCTGGAAACCTATAAAAATGGTTATGCTTTAGTGATGGAAGACTTTGGGGGCATATCCCTAGCAAAATACATTAAAACACAACCCCTAAACATCGCGCAAATTTTACCCATTGCCATACTCATTGCCAATACTCTGCACCAACTACATCAACAAAGAGTCATTCACAAAGATATAAAACCCGCAAACATTCTCATTAATCCAACTACTCAACAAGTCAAACTCATTGACTTCTCTATAGCTTCATTATTACCCAGAGAAACCCAAGAAATAAACAATCCTAACATTCTTGAAGGCACATTAGCTTATATCTCGCCCGAACAAACTGGACGCATGAATCGAGGGATTGATTATCGGAGTGACTTCTATTCATTAGGTGTAACGTTGTTTGAATTATTAACGGGAAAACTCCCATTTTTATCAGATGAGCCAATGGAGTTAATCCATTGTCATATTGCGAAACATCCTCCCAGTCTTCACAGTATTAACTCTCAGATTCCTCCGGTTTTATCGGCAATTGTGGCTAAATTGATGGCGAAGAATGCCGAAGAACGCTATCAGAGTGCTTTGGGCTTACAATATGATTTAGAAATTTGTTTACGACAATTAGAGGAAACGGGGGAAATTGCTAATTTTCCCTTAGGCCAAAGGGATATGAGCGATCGCTTCCTCATCCCCGAAAAACTCTACGGAAGGGAATTAGAAGTTAAGACGCTGTTAGAAGGATTTGTTCGCGTCGCGTGTCCAGAGGACAATCGCGTCGCCAATGGCACATCTGAATTAATGTTAGTAGCCGGATTTTCAGGAATAGGAAAAACAGCCGTAGTCAACGAAGTTCATAAACCTATTGTCCGACAAAGAGGTTATTTTATCAAAGGAAAATTTGATCAATTTAACCGTAATATTCCCTTTAGTGCCTTTGTGCAAGCATTTCGAGATTTAATCGCACAACTTTTGAGTGAAAATGATACAGACTTACAACAGTGGCGCACCAATATTCTGCAAGCCTTAGGAGCCAATGCCCAAATTATTATTGAAGTCATCCCCGAATTAGAAAAAATTATAGGTGAACAACCGCCGGTAACGGAATTAACAGGAAGTGCTGCCCAAAATCGCTTTAATTTGTTCTTCTCGAAATTTGTTCAAGTTTTTACGACGAAAGAACATCCTCTAGTAATTTTCTTAGATGATTTGCAGTGGGCTGATTTAGCCTCTTTAAAATTAATGAAACTGTTGATGAGGGAAGGAGAAACTAGATATTTATTATTAATAGGTGCTTATCGAGATAATGAAGTTTCCCCAGTACATCCCCTGATGCAAACAGTAAATCAAATGCAGATTTCCGGGGTGAATATTCAGACAATTACTTTAGCACCTTTAAAAAACACTGATGTCAATCAGTTAATTACTGATACTCTTAATTGTCAACCAGAATTTGCCAAACCTTTAAGGGATTTAGTTTATATTAAAACTAAAGGCAATCCCTTTTTTACGACTCAATTGCTGAAATCCCTGTATGAAGATGGGTTAATTGCTTTTTATCCCCCCTCAGTCCCCAAGGGGGGAATTGAACGGGGGTGGAAGTGCGATCTTGTTAAACTAAGAACTTTGACTTTAACAGATGATGTGGTAGATTTTATGGCCTTACAGTTGCAGAAATTAGCAACCGAAACGCAAAATGTCTTAAAATTAGCCGCCTGTATTGGGAATCAGTTTGATTTAGAAACATTGGCGATAGTTTATGAAAAATCAGCAACAGAAACGGCATCAGATTTATGGAAAGCCTTGCAAGAAGGTTTGATTTTACCTCAAAGTGAAGTTTATAAATTTTTTATCTCCCAAGAGCAAGAGTTAGTAGGAGGTAATCAAGTACCTAGTAGTAATGAAGTGCTTACTACCAACCAGCCTGTTAATTATAGATTTTTGCACGATCGCGTTCAACAAGCCGCGTATTCTTTAATACCTGAAAACCAAAAACCGACAATTCATTGGCAAATTGGGCGATCGCTCTTACATTCGCTTTCTGAACAAAATCTAGCCGAAAAAATCTTTGCCGTTGTCAATCAACTTAACCAGGGTGTAACACTTTGTCTTAACCCAATTGAACGTGAGTCAATTATTCAGTTAAATTTGCAAGCAGGATGTAAAGCAAAAGAATCGATCGCCTATGAAGCGGCTATCAGCTATTTCAAAAATGGCATAAGTTTGTTAAATCCCCAATGTTGGGAAGAGCAATACGAATTAACCTTTAATTTGCATCGACATTTAGTAGAATCCGAACATCTAAATGGCAACTTTGAAGGAGTAGAAAAATTAATTGATGCTCTTTTGGTTCGAGCTAAATCGAATATCGAACGTGCCGATCTCTATAACGTTTTAGTGGTGCAATACACACTGAAAGGCAACTATAATGAGGCAATTGAGGCTGGAAAAAAAGGACTCTATCTCTTAGGGATTGAAATACCGCAAGATAACTTGCAACTAGCAATAGATGCTGAATTTAAAACAATTAGAGACTGTTTAGGCGAGCGAAAAATTGACTCTCTCCTTCACTTAGAGAGCATGAGCCAACCCGATAAAAAAACAGCTATTAAACTGCTGCTGAACCTCGATGCACCAACCTATATTTCGGGAACCTGGCATCTATATATGCTTACTTCTCTAAAAGGAGTTAGGCTTTCTTTACAATATGGTAATGCTCCAGAATCAGTAAAAGCTTATGCTAACTATGGATTGATTTTGGGGACAGTTTTCGGTGATTATCAGACTGGCTACGAATTTGGCTTAATGGGTTATAAATTGAGTGAACTTCTCCAAAATCAAGGGCAGAAATGTAGAGCGAGTTTGCTCTTTAGTAGTTGGTTGCATAGTTGGAGCAAACCCATTGCTGGCGCGTCACAAATTGCCCTGGCTGGGTATCAAGCGGGGTTAGAATCTGGAGAACTGCAATTTGCTGGTTATAACCTTTTTTGTCGAGCTAGTATTCTCTATTTTAAGGGTAAAAAACTCGATGAAATTTTAGCGCAAATTGGTGATTGGCTGCCCTTTGTCGAGAAAACTCAGAATCAGTTGGCTCAGGAAGTATTATGGGCGGTTCAGTTTGCCGTTTTCAATTTACTGGGAGAAAATCAAACACAACCAAAATTTCAAAGTCCTTTTTCCTTGGGAGTTTATCATACCTATCAAGGGCAGACACTCTACTTGCTAAATCAGCCTGAGGCTGCGCTCAAACATATCAGGGAAGCTGAAAACCTCGCACCCGCGAGCGTGGGTTTCGTTACTTCAGGTGAATATCATTTTTATGCTCCCTTGATCTTCCTTGAATCATGGAAAAATATACGCGACAACCGGGAAGCTCCAGATTGGCAAATCATAGAAAACCACCTGCAAAAGCTAAAAACTTGGACTGATAGTTGTTCTGAGAACTTCAGGCATAAATATCTCTTAGTACAGGCTGAAATTGCGCGATTTAATCATGATTTTATCAATGCGATGGAGAATTACGATCGCGCTATTGCCGGAGCCCAAAAAAACGGTTATACCCAAGAAGAAGCTTTAGCCAACGAACTCGCGGCAAAATTCTACTTAGATTGGGGTAAAGAAAAATTGGCACAATCTTACATGATTGAGGCGTATTACTGTTATTTCCGTTGGGGAGCCAAGGCGAAAATCGCCGACTTAGAAAAACGCTACCCACAACTGTTAACACCCATTCTCCAACAGAAAAACCTAGAAATCACAAATCAGGGAACGATCGCGGCTACGGGAACAGTGACAAGTAGCAGTAGTGGCAAGAATGTCTTATTAGATTTTGCCTCGGTAATGAAAGCCGCCCAAGCCATTTCCTCGGAAATTGAGTTAGAAAAGTTATTAGCTACTTTGATGCAGATAGTTATCGCGAATGCGGGAGCGCAAACGGGGAGTTTAATTCTGCATAAAGAGGAACAATGGTTAGTAGTAGCCAGAGCTAATCAAGAGCGTGCTGAAGTTTTAGAAATACCCTTAGATGAATGTCAGGAATTACCCCAAAGTTTGATTTATTCTGTAGCACGAAGTCAAGAAATAGGGGTTTTTGATAACTTGAGTAATTCCCCTCAATTGGCCGGCGATCGCTACCTGATCACCCATCAACCGAAATCAGTTTTATGTACTCCCATTAGTAAACAGGGAAAACTAATTGGGATTTTATATTTAGAAAATAACCTCACCCTAGGAGCTTTTACCCGCGATCGTGTAGAAACTCTCCAACTGCTTACCGCTCAAGCCGCGATCTCTTTGGAAAATGCTTGCCTGTACAAGCAAATAGAAAACTATTCGCAAAACCTGGAAGTAGAAGTAGCACGAAAAACTGAAGATTTAAGGCAAAAAGCTTGGGATTTAGAGCAAGCTTTGAAAAATTTACAAGAAACCCAGGCTCAATTAATTCACAGCGAAAAAATGTCATCACTGGGTCAATTAATCGCGGGTATAGCTCACGAAATTAACAATCCCGTTGGTTTTATTATTGGGAATCTTGAACATACGGAAAATTATGTCAAAAATTTGCTGAATTTGCTTACTCTTTATCAGGAGGAATATCCTGAACCTAGTGGGGTAATTCAAGCAAAAATTGAAGAGATAGAATTAGAATTTATCTGGGAAGATTTAACTAAAGTTCTGCAATCAATGAAAGGCGGGAGCGCTCGCATCAGCCAAATAATCCTGAGTTTGCGGAACTTTTCTCGCTTAGATGAAGCCGAAATGAAAGCGGTAGATTTACATCACGGAATTGAGAGCACCCTAATGATTTTGCAAAACCGCTTCAAATGTAGTGCGAATAAACCCGAGGTAAAAGTTATTAAAGAGTATGGAAATCTTCCTAATGTCACCTGTTATGCTAGTCAACTAAATCAAGTGTTTCTGAATATTCTTACTAATGGGATCGATGCTCTCAAAGACTCTAGTCAGTTAGTCAAAAATCCCCAAATTATGATTCGCACTAAAGTGATAGACAACAATAAGGTGCAGATATCAATCGGGGATAATGGGAGCGGGATTCCGGCTCATATTCAAGAACGAATATTTGACCCATTTTTTACGACAAAACCTGTTGGTAAAGGGACGGGTTTAGGGTTAGCCGTTAGTTATGCCATTGTCAAAAAACATCGCGGTAAATTAACCTGTAATTCCACAGTCGGAAAGGGTACAGAGTTTGGTATCGAGATTCCCATACACCAGTGATTATTGCTTAATCATCCTCTCAAGCAATAACCAACCGGTTATGATACCTTATAATTAATTATGCGTCATTTTTAATCATAGTCAGTTTTTATGAATATGGCAAAAGAATTACACCCATCCCTTCCTAAATATTCCGTAATTGAAGAACTTTACGCGGGAACACGAACCTTAGTTTACCGAGCGGAGGGAGATGCTAATGACGAAAAATCTCCATCGGTAGTCATTAAGATATTGCGTCAGGAATACCCCACATTTAATGACTTGCTTCAGTTTCGCAATCAATACACAATCACGAAAAATCTCGACATTCCAGGGATTATTCATCCCTACAGTTTAGAACCCTGTCGCAACGGTTATGCTCTCGTGATGGAGGATTTTGGCGGGATTTCCTTGCGAGAGTATACTAAAACTAATCCCTTATCTTTGTTGGAAGTCTTAAAAATTGCCCAACAACTGTCGACGATTTTACACGAACTTCATCAAAACCGAGTCATTCACAAAGATATCAAACCGGCAAATATCCTGATTCATCCAGAAACTAAACAGGTGAAGTTAATTGACTTTAGCATCGCCTCACTTTTACCCAAAGAAACCCAAGAAATTCAAAACCCCAACGTATTAGAAGGAACCCTCGCCTATTTAGCACCCGAACAAACGGGACGGATGAATCGTGGCATTGATTATCGTGCTGATTTCTATAGCTTAGGAGTAACGCTGTATGAACTATTAACCGGGGATTTACCGTTCCTAGCAGAGGAGCCTTTAGAACTGGTGCATTGTCACATTGCCAAAACGCCCCTCTCACCCCATCAACTTAATCAAAATATTCCCCCCATTCTCTCAGAAATCGTCCTCAAACTGATGGCGAAAAATGCAGAAGATCGCTATCAAAGTGCCTTGGGACTTAAGCATGATTTGCACCAGTGTTTAAGGCAATGGGAAGAAACCGAAACTATCATTGAATTTGAACTCGGACAACAGGATAGAAGCGATCGCTTCCTAATTCCTGAAAAACTCTATGGACGGGAACCGGAAGTTAATCTGCTTTTAGAAGCCTTTGATCGCGTCACCAATGGCACAGCAGAAATCATGCTCGTCGCGGGATTTTCCGGCATCGGTAAAACCGCGGTCGTTAATGAAGTTCATAAACCGATTACCCGCCATAAAGGGTATTTCATTAAAGGCAAATTCGACCAATTTAATCGCAACATTCCATTCTTTGCCTTTGTGCGAGCAATGCGGGATTTTATGGGGCAATTGCTCTCAGAATTTGATGCCAATTTGACGGAATGGCGAACCAATATTTTACAAGCAGTGGGAGAAAACGGACAGGTTTTAATTGAGGTCATCCCAGAACTAGAAAGCGTCATTGGCAAACAACCTCTCGCCCCAGAATTGTCAGGAACAGCCGCCCAAAATCGCTTTAACTTATTGTTTCAAAAATTTATTGAAGTCTTTACCACCCCAGAACATCCGTTAGTGATATTTTTGGATGACTTACAATGGGCAGATTCCGCGTCTCTACAATTAATTAAAATTCTGATGGAAGACAAGAGTTATCTGCTCTTGTTGGGTGCTTATCGAGATAATGAAGTGTCACCGGCTCACCCCTTCATTTTAGCGGTGGAGGAACTGAAAAAAGCGGGAAAAACTGTCAATACAATTACCCTCGCTCCCCTCGATTTTCGGGAGACGAATCAGTTGATAGCTGATACGTTGCGTTGTGCCAATGAGTTAGCGCGTCCTCTGACGGAATTAATAGATCGCAAAACTAAAGGCAATCCCTTTTTTACCACGCAGTTTCTTAAAGCATTACACGAAGATGGATATATTACTTTCAATCCCCATCGAGGCTATTGGGAATCCGATCTGGCTCAAATTAATGCGCGATCACTCACCGATGATGTTGTAGAATTTATGGCGCAGCAGTTGCAGAAATTGCCTGCCGAAACTCAAGAAATTTTGCAACTCGCCGCTTGTATTGGCAACCAGTTTGATTTGGATACATTAGCCATTGTTTCTGAACAATCAGCCGCAGAAGCATCGACAGCTTTGTGGAAAGCTTTACAGGAAGGATTAATTATCCCGCAAAGTGAAATTTATAAATTCTATCTCAGCACTGATCAAGCTGATGCCAATACTAACAAGATGGAAATTGCCTATCGGTTTTTACATGACCGAGTTCAACAAGCCGCTTATTCTCTGATTCCTGAAGACCAAAAACAGCAGACTCATTACCAAATCGGACAACTGCTGCTCCAACAGATTTCCCCCTCAGCCAGAGAAGACCGCATTTTTGAACTGGTCAATCAATTAAACTATGGAACAGCTTTAATTACCGACCAAAAAGAACGAGATGAATTAGCTTTGCTAAATTTGATATCCTGTCGCAAAGCCAGAAGTGCCACCGCTTATGAAGCGGGTCGTGAATATGCCAGAATAGGATTATATTTGTTGGGAGAAAATGCTTGGTATAGACAATATAAGATGAGTCTAGAGTTCCATGAATTAGCTGCGAAATTCGCTTCATTATGCGGTGACTTTGGAGCGATGCAACAGTTCTTTAATACGGTGATTAAACGAACTCAATTATTACTAGAACAGGTCAATATTTACTGCATTATAATCCAAGCACATATCTCTCAGAATAAATTGACCGAAGCCATTGCTATTGCCCTAAAATTCCTTCAAAAGTTGAATGTCACATTTCCCGAAATCCCGACAGAAAAGGATATTGAACAAGCGATTGCCGAGATTGAAAAACTGATTGGGCCGCGGGAAATCGAAGATTTCGTTCACCTGCCTGAGATGACGAATGGGGAAAAAATCGCCATTGTCCTAATTGTCAATAGCATCATGCCAGCCGCTTCTATATCGGGTTCTCCCTTATTTCCATTACTGGTTGCTTTATCAGTAAAGCTATCCATTGAATACGGGAATATCCCTGCTTCATCTTATGCTTATGCCTGTTATGGCCTCATTTCTTGTAATCTAAACCTAGATGTGAATACGGGGGTAAAGTTTGGTCAGTTAGCACTCCGGGTCGCCGACCAACTGGATGCTAAAATTGTCAAACCAAAGGTTTTATTTATCGTCGCGTTATTTATCTTCCACCGCCAATCCCATCTCAAAGAAATACTGCCACTCTTCCAAGAGAGCTATACAAGCAGTCTGGAAACAGGAAATCAGGCGTTTGCGGGGTATAGCGCCCACGGTTTCTGTTGTTATTCTTTGTGGTGCGGTCAGCCCCTTGCCACCTTGGAACGCGAGACTCACGCCTATTGCAATGGGTTGGTGCAGTTGAATCAATTGACAACAGCTAATTGGTGCCGAATCTATTGGCAAGTGATGTTAAATTTGCTGGGACTTGCAGAACATCCGAGTGTTTTATCTGGAACGGCTCTACAGGAAACAGAAACTCTGCCCCGGATGTTAGAAGCTCACGACTTTTTTGGGCTGTATTCTTTCCATTTATATAAGCTGATGCTGTGCTACCTGTTTGGGGAAATTGAATCAGCGAAAAGCCATGCCGTTGATGCCAGACGTTATTTTATAGCTGCGGCTGGAACTGTTAGCGAATCGGCATTTTACTTCTATGATTCTTTGACCGATCTAGCAGATTTGAACCCGCGCTCTTCGGAGATATCGGAGGTATTCGGCCCGGTGGAACAAAACCAAACCCAGTTACAAGAACAATGGGCAAAATATGCTCCTATGAATCATCAGCATAAAGTTGATTTAGTAGAGGCTGAAAGATGCCGGGTTTTAGGACAAAATTATGAGGCTGGCGATTATTACGATCGCGCCATCTCAGGAGCCAAAGCCAAGGAATATATTCAAGAAGAAGCCCTAGGGAATGAACTCGCGGCGAAATTTTACCTAAATTGGGGTAAAGAAAAAATTGCGGCGGGATATATGCAAGAAGCCTACTATTGTTACGCCCGTTGGGGAGCTAAAGCGAAAGTGGATGATTTAGAAAAACGTTATCCACAACTCCTCGCACCTATCCTTCAGCAACCTCGCGCTGCTGGCTCATGGAAAGAAACAATCGCCATAGGAACTATTTCTCCTACTCACACCTCTACCAGCATCTCTGAAGCGCTAGATTTGGCAACTCTGCTCAAAGCCTCTCAAGCTATTTCTGGGGAAATTGAACTCAACAAACTGATAACTACTCTGTTAGAAATAGCTCTGACTAATGCTGGGGCAACTAAGTGTGTCTTGTTCCTAAAAAAAGATATTGAATTAAAAATAGTAGCCCTAATAGAACAGGGAAAATCCCCCCAAATATTACCATCAATTCCCTTAGAATCAAGCCAAGATGTCCCGATTAGTTTGGTGAATACTGTCAAGCGAACTGGGCAAAATTTAGTGTTAATATGGGATGGGCGGTTAGAAACCCAATTTGCTGCTGATAGTTACATCCAAAAACACCAGCCCAAAAGTGTGATTTGTAGTCCAATTCTCCATCAAGGGCAGTTAATTGGGATTTTATATCTGGAAAATAACTTGACAGTAGGAGCCTTTAGCCGCGATCGTATGGAAGTGATCAATCTGATTTGCGCTCAAGCCGCGATTTCTTTGGAAAATGCCCGTCTTTATCAAGAATCTCAGACTTCAGCCCAACACTTAACTCAAAAATCTCAAGAATTGGAACGGGCTTTACAAAGTTTAAAGGAAACCCAATTGCAAATGATTCAAAACGAGAAAATGTCAGCTTTGGGAAATTTAGTAGCTGGTGTTGCTCACGAAATTAATAACCCGGTTGGCTTCCTCAATGGCAATATTCAACCGGCGTTAGATTACATCAAAGATTTGTTGGGATTAATCGATCTAATACAAGAAAAATATCCTCAGTTAGAGCCAGAAGTTGCAGAGGAAATAGAAACCATTGAACTGGATTACATCCGGCAAGATTTACCGAAATTAGTCGGTTCGATGCGCGAAGGAGTCAAACGGATTCAAGACATTAGTAATAGTCTCAGAACATTTTCCCGTGCTGATAGCGATCGCCCCGTTCCTTGTAATATCCATGACGGGATTGATAGCACCATTATGATTCTCAAACATCGCCTCAAAGCTAACGAAAATCGTCCAGATATTAAAGTGATTAAAGCCTATAGTGATTTACCCCAAATCAAATGCTATGCGGGACAGTTAAATCAGGTATTTATGAACCTGTTGGCCAACGCGATCGATGCAGTGGAAGAGTCGAATCACGGACGTAAATATGGAGAAATTGCTAATAAAATTACTGTGAAAACGGAGTTTTCTGAAAACCAGAAACAGGTAATCATTCGGATTCAAGACAATGGCATTGGCATGACTGAGGCGGTGCAAAATAAGATTTTTGATGATTTATTTACGACTAAAGAAGTGGGAAAAGGAACCGGATTAGGATTGGCGATCGCCCGTCAAATTGTAGTAGAAAAACATGGAGGAATTCTGGAAGTTAAATCTGAGCTTGGTCAGGGAAGCGAGTTCTGTATCCGATTGCTAGTATAGCCAAGCTTTTGATTAAAGTAGAAATATCCCCAACCCATTAGAAGCACACACCCAAAAGATGAAAACCACAGCCCACACCAACCCCTCAACTTTTCCTCACATTTCTGGCTATAGTATCCTAGAGCAACTCTATGCAGGTTCTAGGACGATCGTATATCGAGCCTTCCAAGAGTTAGAGCAGATTCCCGTCGTAATTAAGGTGCTAAAGCAGACGTATCCCAGTTTTAGCGAATTAGTCCAGTTTCGTAATCAGTACACCATTACCAAAAACCTGAATATCCCCGGTATCGTCCGATCTTTAAGCCTAGAATCCTATCAAAATGGCTATTTTTTTGTGATGGAAGATTGCGGGAGTATCTCCCTGGGAGAATATTACCAGCAACAGCCATTAACCTTCATAACTGTCTTAGAAATTGCGGGACAAATTGCCGATATTCTGCACCATCTACACCAAAACCGAGTCATTCACAAAGATATCAAACCGGCCAATATTTTGATTCATCCAGAAACCAAACAGGTGAAGCTAATTGACTTTAGTATCGCCTCATTGTTGCCTAAAGAAACTCAAGACATTCAGAATCCCAATGTATTAGAAGGAACCCTCGCTTATTTAGCACCGGAACAAACGGGACGGATGAATCGTGGCATTGATTATCGTGCTGATTTCTATAGCTTAGGAGTAACGTTGTATGAACTGTTAACGGGACAGTTACCTTTTCCATCAGATGATCCTTTAGAATTGGTGCATTCTCATATGGCTAAAAACCCAGTCCCTTTACATCAAATTAACCCCAATATTCCCCCGGTACTATCGGCAATTATTCTCAAATTGATGGCGAAAAATGCGGAAGAACGTTATCAAAGTGCCTTGGGACTTAAGCATGATTTGCACCAGTGTTTAAGGCAATGGGAAGAAACCGGAACTATCATTGAATTTGAACTCGGACAACAGGATAGAAGCGATCACTTCTTAATTCCCGAAAAACTCTACGGAAGGGAATTAGAAGTTAAGACGCTGTTAGAAGGATTCGATCGCGTCGCGTGTCCAGAGGACAATCGCGTCGCCAATGGCACATCTGAATTAATGTTAGTAGCCGGATTTTCAGGAATAGGAAAAACAGCCGTAGTCAACGAAGTTCATAAACCTATTGTCCGACAACGAGGTTATTTTATCAAAGGAAAATTTGATCAATTTAACCGTAATATTCCCTTCAGTGCATTTGTGCAAGCATTTCGGGATTTAATCGGACAACTTTGGAGTGAAAATGATAGAGAATTACAACAGTGGCGCACCAAGATTCTGCAAGCATTAGGAGAAAATGCCCAAGTTATTATTGAAGTCATCCCCGAATTAGAACAAATTATCGGCAAACAACCGCCGGTAACAGAATTAACAGGAAGTGCCGCCCAAAATCGCTTTAATTTATTATTCTCCAAATTTCTTAAAGTTTTCACGACGAAAGAACATCCTCTCGTGATTTTCTTAGATGATTTGCAATGGGCAGATTTAGCCTCTTTAAAATTAATGCAACTGTTAATGAGTGAAGGAGAAATTAGATATTTATTCTTAATAGGTGCTTATCGAGATAATGAAGTTTCTCCAGTACATCCTCTGATACAAACAGTAGATGAAATGCAGAGAGCAGGGGTAAAAATTCAGACAATTACTTTATCCCCTTTAAAAAAGACTGATGTCAATCAGTTAATTACTGATACTCTTAATTGTCAACCAGAATTAGTAACACCTTTAACGGATTTAGTTTATATTAAAACTAAAGGCAATCCCTTTTTTACGACTCAATTACTAAAATCTCTGTATGAAGATGGGTTAATTGCTTTTAAGCCCCCCTCAGTCTCCCCTTTGAAAGGCGGAAGTGAAGGGGGGTGGGAATGCGATATTGCACAAGTTAGAACCTTAACTTTAACAGATGATGTCGTAGAGTTTATGGCGTTACAGTTGCAGAAATTAGCAACAGAAACGCAAAATGTCTTAAAATTAGCCGCCTGTATTGGGAATCAGTTTGATTTAGAAACCTTGGCGATAGTTTATCAAAAATCAGTAACAGAAACCGCATCAGATTTATGGAAAGCCTTGCAAGAAGGTTTGATTTTACCTCAAAGTGAAGTTTATAAATTTTTTCTCTCCCAAGAGCAAGAGTTAGTAGGAGGTAATCAAGTACCTAGTCGTAATGAAGTGCTTACTACCAACCAGCCGGTTAATTATAGATTTTTGCACGATCGCGTTCAACAAGCCGCGTATTCCTTGATTCCCCAAGCTGAAAAGGAAGTGACTCATCTCATAATCGGAAAAAAACTGCTAGAAAAATTGTCGGATAAACAGCGAGAAGAACAAATTTTTGAGATCGTCAATCATCTTAGTATTGCTAACAATTTAATTTCCACAAATAGGGAGAGAGAAGAATTAGGCAGTTTAGCGTTAATTGCTGGCGAAAAAGCAAAGGCTGCTACAGCTTATCATGGAGCAATTGATTACTTTAACATCGGTATTGATTTAATTTTAGATAGTCCCTGGGAAAGAAACTATGAGTTAAATCTTCGACTGCACGAACAAGGGGCAGAAGCCGCCTATCTTTGCGGTGACTTTCGCCAAATGGATCGATGTATTAGCCAAGTTTTACAATATGCAAAAAGTATTCAGGATCGAGTCAATATTTATGAAATTATGATTCAGGGATATATTGCTCAAAATAACTTATCAAAAGCCTTAGAAACTACTGTATCTACACTGCAAATACTGGGTGTTGAATTTCCTAAAAATCCGACTCAAGAGGATGTTAAGCATCATTTAAAAACCTTTCATAATCAATTTATGCGCGATGATATTGGGCAGTTTTCTAGCCCAAATAAACAGATGCAAGATAGAAGTCATTTAGCCCAAATCAGAATACTTGCTAGTGCTGTATCGGCGGCTTATCAATCAGCCTCTCCACTGTTAACATTCTTCATAACGAAACAAGTTGAACTATCTGTGCAATTTGGTAATGCTCCTATTTCTGCATTTAGCTATATTTGGTATAGTTTGCTAATCTCTGGAATTCTTGAGGATATTGATAGCAGTTTTAGGATCGGTCAATTTTCCTTAATGCTTCTGTCAACGATGCCTAATAAAGCCATTAATGCCAAGGTGCTAAATATGGCTTACGCCTTTATTCAAATTTGGAAACGCCCCGTCCGAGATTCTTTACAGCCCCTAATAGAAGGTTATCAGAGTGGTTTAGAAACAGGGGATTTAGAATATGCTGCTTATGGGGCTTATAATCACTGCGGATTGGCTTATTGTGCTGGGATGGAGTTAGAAAGTCTCAAGGACGAAATGGAAGATTACGGTGCTGCAATTGAACAGTTTAAGCAAGAGACAGCTCTCAACTTTCACCGAATTTTCTGGCAAAGTGTGCTCAACTGGCTCAAACCTATAGAATATCCTGAGTGTCTATCAGGGGAAGTTTATAATGAAGCCGAGATGCTACCACTGCACAAGTTGAATAACGATCATTATTCCATTTGTACCCTTTATATTAACAAATTAATTCTGGCTTATGTTTTTGAGAAGTATCAGCAAGCACGAGAATATGCAGTAATAGCAGAAGAATATGCCCCAGCAGTTGCAGGTTCTTTTAAGTTTTCGCTGATTTACTTTTACGGTTCTCTGGCACAATTAACCGCCTATTCTTCTTTAAAATTGTCTGAGAAACAAGCCCTTTTGGAGACTGTTGCTACCTATCAAAACAAGCTAAAATCTTGGGCAAATAAGGCTCCGATGAATTTTTTGCACAAATTTTATTTAGTAGAAGCAGAAAGATATCGGATTTTAGGAGAGAAACTCCTGGCGATGGAGAATTACGATCGCGCTATTGCCGGAGCCCAAGAAAACGGTTATACCCAAGAAGAAGCTTTAGCCAACGAACTCGCGGCCAAATTCTACTTAGATTGGGGTAAAGAAAAATTGGCACAATCTTACATGATTGAAGCATATTACTGCTATTTCCGTTGGGGAGCCAAGGCGAAAATCGCCGACTTAGAAAAACGCTACCCACAACTATTAACACCGATTCTCCAACAGAAAAACCGAGAAATCACAAATCAGGAAACGATCGGGGCCTGGGGAACAGTAACAAGTAGCAGTAGTGGTAAGAATATCCTATTAGATTTTGCCTCGGTAATCAAAGCTGCTCAAGCCATTTCCTCGGAAATAGAGTTGGAAAAGTTATTAGCTACTTTGATGGAGATAGTCATCGCGAATGCCGGCGCTCAAACCGGGAGTTTAATTCTGCATAAAGAGGAACAATGGTTAGTCCTCGCAAGCGCGAATCAAGAGCCGACAGAAGTTGTAGAAATCCCCTTAGAGCAATGTCAAGACTTACCTCAAAGTTTGATTTATTCTGTAGCACGAAGTCAAGAGTTAGGGGTGTTTGATAACTTGAGTAGTGGCAATCAATTTGCGGGCGATCCTTACATCATTACCCATCAACCCAAATCTGTTTTGTGTACTCCCATTAGCAAGCAAGGAAAAGTCATCGGTATTTTGTATTTAGAAAATAATCTAACAGAGGGGGCTTTTACCCGCGATCGTATCGAAACTCTGCAACTGCTTACCGCTCAAGCCGCGATCTCTTTAGAAAATGCCAATTTGTACCAACAAATCGAGAAGTATTCCCAAAATTTAGAAGAAGAAGTCGCCGTAAAAACCCAAGATTTAAGGCAAAAGGCATTAGATTTAGAGCAAACTTTGAAAAATCTGCAAGAAACCCAGGCTCAATTAATTCATAGCGAAAAAATGTCATCTCTCGGTCAATTAGTAGCTGGGATCGCTCACGAAATTAATAATCCTATAAATTTTATTATCGGAAATCTGGCTCACACCGAAGTTTATGTCAGAAATATCTTGACTGTAATCAAGCTTTATCAAGAAGAGTATTCCCCACCCACAGCCAAAATTCAAGAAAAAATTGAAGAGATCGAATTAGAATTTATCTGGGAGGATTTAAAGAAGATTCTGGAATCTATGAAATTGGGAAGCGAGCGGATTAGCAAAATTATCCTGAGTTTGCGTAATTTTTCTCGTTTAGATGAATCGGAAATGAAAGCGGTAGATTTACATCAGGGAATTGAAAGCACCCTAATGATTTTGGAAAGTCGCAGGAAAGGGATTGCGAATAAACCCCAGGTACAAATTATTAAAAAGTATGGCAAACTGCCCAATGTCACCTGTTATGCGAGTCAATTAAATCAGGTATTTTTGAGTCTTATCACTAATGCCATTGATGCTCTCCAAGACTCGGATAATTTAGTGAAAAATCCCCAAATTATCATTAGCAGTGAAGTGAGAGAAAACCATAGTGTGCGGATATCGATATCCGATAACGGTTTGGGTATTCCTACTAATATTCAGTCGCGGATATTTGACCCATTTTTTACGACAAAAACTGTTGGTAAAGGTACGGGTTTAGGGTTAGCCGTCAGTTATGCCATAGTCAAAAAACACGGGGGTAAATTAACCTATCATTCTACAGTGGGAGAGGGTACAGAGTTCTCCCTGGAGATTCCCATCCAGTAGGGACACGGCACTGCCGTGTCCCTACCCAAATTGGTATGAGAGTCGTGGGTATTTAACCGAGATTTAGGGCCTTATCACGTGGCTGAGTTGTTTTTCGCTCATTTGTGCAGACCAATGCTACACTCGTTCTAGTGGACCGAGGGTAATCAACCACTCGAAAAACCCAGTCGCCGAGAGGCAACGCACCTGGAAAACTGAAGTTAGACGGTTCCGATGGGAATAGCTCCATCGGGTAAAAGCTTCAAGCATTGAGTACAGAGACTAAGAGTTTTTTCGCGTTTCTACAGTACCGCGGGACACGCGGGAACTGGCTTCTGTAAGGGAGCAAGAGGCTTGGGGAGAGACGCGCCCCTGTCATAGTTCGGGCAACGAAACTAAGGTAAGCGCACTCGTTGAACCAAGAATCCCCGTGCGTTAACGCCGGGGAGTGTCAAAATTTAGTAAGACATCCGCGTGCATTACCCTCAGCAAAGGGGCGATTATGTTTCAAACTGCACTTAACCAAGGAACCACAGCAACGGAAACCCAACTCGACGTTGAACTCCATAAAGTTTTTAAGGTGTTTAACGGCGAAACCGCGGTGCGTGGAGTTGACCTCAATATTCAAAGAGGTGAATTTTTTAGTATTCTCGGCCCCTCTGGTTGTGGCAAAACCACTACTCTGCGTCTGATCGCGGGTTTTGAAACCCCTTCCGCCGGAGAGGTGATAATTCGGGGCCAGTCCATGAACCAAATGCCCCCCTATCGCCGTCCTGTTAATACGGTGTTTCAAAGTTACGCGCTCTTTGGCCATCTGACTGTATGGGAAAATATCGCGTTTGGCCTTCGCATTAAACGTCTAGGGAAGTCCGAAATTGACGATCGCGTGCGAGAATCCTTAGCATTAGTGAAAATGGAGTCTTTTACCAATCGCTATCCAAATCAATTATCAGGGGGTCAACAACAACGGGTCGCGTTAGCCCGCGCTCTGGTTAATCGTCCCGCGGTATTATTGTTGGATGAACCTCTCGGTGCTCTGGATTTAAAATTACGCAAGCAGATGCAAATGGAGTTATCGAATTTGCATCAGGAGTTAGGCTTAACATTTATTATGGTGACTCACGATCAAGATGAGGCGATGAGTCTCTCGGATCGGATCGCGGTAATGCACGAAGGCCGTATTGAACAAATTGGCACTCCTGAAGAAATTTATGAGTGTCCGACGACGGCTTTTGTCGCGGATTTTATTGGTGATACTAATTTATTTTCGGGACGGGTGGAGGAGAGCGATCGCGCCTCTGTTATTGTCCGTACTAAGAGGGGCTTAAAAATTATTGTCCAACAGTCAGATATGTGGAGTGGTGGGACGGGTGATGCTGTGGTTGTTAGTGTCCGTCCTGAAAAAGTTTATCTGAATCTTTATCCCCCGGAAGTCTCGGTGAATTGTTTTGAAGGACGACTAAAAAATGTGATGTATTTAGGTACTCACGTTCATTATGTTGTGGAATTATCGAGTGGTGATCTGATTACGGTACGTCAACCGAATACTGGTGGCTCATTCCCCGATCCACATACACCAATTTATGCTTATTGGGGTACTACTGATTGTCTCACTTTAAGCGAAACAAGGTAGTCAAAAAAAAAGAAGGCAAAAAATTTATTAACCTTCTTCCTTCTTCCTTCTTCCTTCTTCCTTCTTCCTTCTTCCTTCTTCCTTCTTCCTTCCTTCTTACTTTTCACATTAAAAATCCACTGTGCCTCCGACGAAATTAGAAAATCACAGGACAAACTCTACAGATATCACACGACGGCAATTTCTGAAAACGAGCGCGATCGCGCTCTCAGGAATAACCCTTTCTAGTTGTGGTTGGCGTTTGGGGGATGTGCAAACAACCCCTGTCGCGAATGCCGCGTCTGATGTCTTATATATCTATACTTGGGCTGGTTACACCGATGAGGATTTACTAAAACGTTTTCAGAAAAAAACAGGCCTTCGTATTGTCGCGGATGTTTTTGATTCTAATGAAGCGATGTTAGCCCGTTTTGAAGCGGGGGGGGGAGCAGCTTATAGTGTCATTTATCCCTCGGATTATATGGTGGTACAAATGCGAGAATTAGGTTTATTAACCGAATTAGATCACTCTCGCATTGGTGGACTTTCTCGTTTAAGAAAACAGTTCCAAAGTCCGGTTTATGATCCCGATAATCGTTATAGTGTTCCGGTGAGTTGGGGGACGACGGGATTAGTTTATAATCCTGAATTACTCAAGGATGAACCGGAAGATTGGGATTATTTATGGCAGCATCAAGAAGAATTAGCTAAACGCATGACGCTAATGAATGATGTTCGTGAGGTGATGGGGGCAACTTTGCGATCGCTAGGTTATTCTTTAAATACAGCTAACCCCAAAGAAGTGAAAGAAGCTTATGAAAAATTAGCTAAATTAAAACCCGCGATCGCGGCTTTTACCACGGACTCCTGGCGGCCTCAAATGTTAACAGGGGACTTGAAAATCGCGATGTGTTATTCGGCAGATGCTAATGAAGTAATTGATGAAAATGATAAATTAAAATATGTCCTACCTAAAAGTGGTGCATCCATTTGGACAGATACTTTAGTCATTCCCAAAAGCGCACCTAATCCCGAAGCCGCGTATCAATGGATAGATTTTATGTTACAACCGGATGTCGCCGCGTCTTTAGTGGAACGATTAAGTTTTGCGACTCCTTCGGAAGAAGCCTTAAATTTATTAACATCGGAAGTGAGAGAGAATGAAATATTATTTCCGCCAGAGTATCTTCTTTCTCAATGTGAAGGAATAGCCCCTGTCGGAGACTTTAGTGCTGTTTATGAACAATATTGGACGAAGTTAACCAGTGCATAATCAGGGTATGATATCGAGACAAAAGTTGACGACAACGCGACGGCGTTTTCTGACATTATCCGCGGCCGCGTTATCGGGGTTTACCCTTTCTAATTGTGGCTGGAGATTAGCGAAAGTGAGTTCGAATTCCCGTCAAACAGTTAGTAATGAATTGTATATTTTTACCAGTGGTTCCTATACGGATGAGTCTTTATTAAAACGATTTACGGATGAAACCGGTATTAAAATTACGGCCGATGTTTTTGAATCTAATGAGGAAATGTTAGCCCGTTATCAAGCGGGGGGAGGACAAAATTATAGTGTCCTTTATCCTTCGGATTATATGGTAACAAAAATGGTTGAGTTAGGGTTATTAATGGAACTCGATCGCGCTTTGTTACCAGGGATTGATGATGTGATGGAACGCTTTCAAAATCCTCCCTATGATCCCCAAAATCGTCATAGTGCCCCCTTAAGTTGGGGAACAACGGGCTTAATTTATAATAGTAAAAAATTGAAAGAAGCACCGAAAGATTGGGATTATTTATGGAAAAATCAAAAGGCGTTAAATCGAAAACTGTCTTTACTAAATGATCCACGAGAAGTTTTTGGCGCGGTGTTACGCATGGAAGGATTTTCTCTTAATTCAAATAAAGAAGAAGAGGTGGAAAAAGCCTATGAAAAATTAAAAGAATTAAAACCCGCGATCACGTCCTTTACCAATGACGCGTGGCGAACACAAATATTAGCAGGAGATTTAATGATCGCGATGTGCTATTCATCGGATGCCAGTGAAATTGCCAAAGAGCATGAGGGTTTTCCCTATGCTTTACCCCAGAGTGGTACATCATTTTGGACAGATACAATGGTAATTCCGAAAACAGCACCGAACCCCGAAGGAGCCTATAAATGGTTAAATTTTATGATGCAACCAGAAGTAGCCGCGCAAGTAAGTGAAAGAATTAGTTTTGCTACGGCAAGTCAGTCCGCGTTTAAATTATTACCGGAAAAAGTACGCGAGAATAAGACATTATTTCCTCCCGAAGAAATGTTAAAAAAATGTGAAAGTATTGCCCCTTTGGGAGAATTTGGAGAAGTTTATGAAAAATATTGGACAAAATTAACTTCTGCATAAGTAGAGTCCGTTGCTACTATCCTTCTCGACAAAAAAGAGTTATAATGAGGGTAATGTCAAGCAAGAAATTTAAAAATGGCAACTGGTACAGTCAAATGGTTCAATGACTCTAAGGGTTTTGGTTTCATTACCCCCGATGAGGGTGGTGCAGACATCTTCGCCCACTTCTCCGCGATCAATGATAATGGCTTCAGGACTCTGAAAGAGGGGCAGCGTGTTAGCTTTGACATCGTAGATGGTCCGAAAGGCAAGCAAGCGTCCAATATCCATAACGCGTAAAGTTGATGACTTCAGCTTTATAACGATGAGCGATCAATAAAGACTCACCCGTGGGTAATGCTGTAATACTAGGTTAATATTGATTTACCCTTAGATAAAAAGCCTTACCCACAAAAATACCCCAGAATAAGACATTATTTGCGCCAGAAGAAATGCGGAAAAAATGTGAAAGTATAGCCCCTTTGGGAGAATTTGGAGAAGTTTATGAAAAATACTCGACAAAATTAACTTCTGGATAAGTAGAGTCGGTGGCTACTATCCTTATTGACAAAAAAGAGTTATAATGAAGCTAATGTCAAGCAAGAAATTTAAAAATGGCAACTGGTCAAGTCAAATGGTTCAATGACTCTAAGGGTTTTGGTTTCATTACCCCCGATGACGGTGGTGAAGATTTATTCGCCCACTTCTCCGCGATCAATCTCCCAGGCTTCAAGACTCTGAAAGAGGGGCAGCGTGTTAGCTTTGAGATCACACAGGGTCCCAAAGGTAAGCAAGCGTCCAATATTCAGGCCGCGTAAAGTTGATGACTTCAGCTCTATAACGATGAGCGATCAATAAAGACTCACCCGTGGGTAATGCTGTAATACTAGGTTAATATTGATTTACCCTTAGATAAAAAGCCTTACCCACAAAAATACCCCAGAATAAGACATGATTTGCGCCAGAAGAAATGCGGAAAAAATGTGAAAGTATAGTCCCTTTGGGAGAATTTGGAGAAGTTTATGAAAAATACTCGACAAAATTAACCTCTGGATAAGTAGAGTCGGTTGCTACTATCCTTATTGACAAAAAAGAGTGATAATGAAGCTAATGTCAAGCAAGAAATTTAAAAATGGCAACTGGTACAGTCAAATGGTTCAATGAGGCTAAGGGTTTTGGTTTCATTACCCCGGATGAAGGTGGTGAAGATTTGTTCGCCCACTTCTCCGCGATAAATATCCCAGCCTTCAAGACTCTCAAAGAGGGGCAGCGTGTTAGCTTTGAAATCACACAGGGTCCCAAAGGCAAGCAAGCGTCCAATATTCAGGCCGCGTAAAGTTGATTACTTCAGCTCTATGACGATGAGTCATCAATAAAGACTCACGCGTGGGTAAGGTCTTAATACTAGGTTAATATTGGTTTACCCTTAGATAAAGGGCCTTACCCACCTTAGAATTTGATTTCATTCCTTAGCTTATGACTGTCTCGACGAAAAATTTAACGTCTCCCCCTTTTTTCTCTCAGACGGGACTAAAACAATTAGGGTCAAAATTACTAGGCCCCTTGATATTACTAGGCCCATCGGGACTATGGTTATTCTTATTACTTGTCCTCCCGACGCTTGTTATTGTTGAACTGAGTTTAGTTCCTAATATTCGCCCTGGTGATCTTGTTATTCCTTCGGGTTTTGCCAATTTTTTACGGGTTTTTGAACCTCTAAATTTGCAAGTAATGGCGCGATCGCTATTTTTTGCTTTTGGCACAACGATCCTCTGTTTATTATTAGGCTTTCCCGTGGCTTATTGGATCGCGTTAGAAGTACCAAAACGTTGGCGCAATTTAGTTTTATTAGGCTTTGTTTTGCCCCTTTGGACTTCATCTTTATTACGTTCCTACGCGTGGATTACAATTTTAAGACCAACGGGTGTTTTAAACTCATTTTTAACCACGTTTCATTTACCGCCTTTGGAAATTTTAAACCAAAGTCAAGCTGTCTTAATCGGGATGAGTTACAGTTATTTACCCTACATTGTTACGATTCTTTATTCCTCTTTAGAAAAATTAGATAAACGCTTATTAGAAGCTTCCGCGGATTTAGGTGCAAATCCTGTGGAAACTTTTGTGAAAATTACAGTACCTCAAACTTTACCCGGTATTGCCGCGGGTTCTTTGTTAGTATTTATTAGTAGTTTAGGGGATTTTGTTGACCCGGAATTATTAGGGGGCGCGTCGAGTATGACGGTTGCGCGTTTAATTTATAATCAATTTTTAGGCGCGACTCAAAATTGGGGGCTCGGTTCAGCCTTTAGTATGGTTTTAATTTTAATGGTGAGTGTCGCGATCGCGCTTTTACTGAAATATGGCGATCGGAAGGCCATTTAATGGTGATTGGGGATTGCTTTGGGGTATCGAAATGGAATTTGGGATAGGGAGAGAAACCCATCACTTATGCGTTAAATCCCTGAAAAATCCCTGGCTAATTTCTTCTCTACCCCTACAGTCTCCCATCCCTAATCCCTAATCCCTAATCCCTAATTCCTTACCAAAATTATGATGGAAATGCCAGAGGAGGAAATCCCCGTGTTAAATAAACAGAAACTTCAAGTTTCGTGGATGGTGATTTTTGCCATTTTCATGTTTATTTTCATGTACCTGCCGATTATTGTCCTTACCTTTTATAGCTTTAATCAATCAAAATTTAGCGCGGGTTGGGAAGGATTCACCCTTGATTGGTATATCAAATTATTTCGTGATACACGCATTTTAACGGCTTTACGAAATAGTGTAACTGTTGCCTTTTGTGCCGTGGGAGTTTCCGCGATTTTCGGTACATTAATGGCGGTAGGTTTAGCCAAATATCGCTTTCCGGGGAAAAATTTATATTTAGGGATTTCCTATTTACCTTTAATTATTCCTGATATCGCGATCGCGGTTTCTACCCTGGTTTTTTTGGCCGCGGTGGCTATTCCCCTCAGTTTATGGACAATTATCGCGGCACATATTGTCTTTTGTTTAGCCTATGTAGGTTTAGTAGTTTCCACCAGATTAGCGGATTTAAACCCCTATTTAGAAGAAGCGGCTTTAGATTTAGGCGCGACTCCGGTGCAGGCTTTTTTACAAGTCTTACTTCCTCAATTAATGCCTGGTATTGTCTCTGGATGTCTTCTGGCGTTTGTCTTAAGTATGGATGATTTTTTGATCGCGAGTTTTACTTCCGGAAGCGGTGCTACTACTTTACCAATGGAAATTTTTAGTCGCATTCGCACTGGGGTTAAACCTGATATTAATGCCTTGAGTGTTATTCTCATGGTTATCTCTAGTAGTATCGCGATTATGGGTGTCTTTTTACGCGATCGTAGTGAGCAACAACGCTTAAAATAAAAGAAGGAAGAAGGAAGAAGGAAGAAGGAAGAAATAGGGTTTTGAAGCCCCTCTCCCACGGGGAGAGGGCTGAGGCTGAGGGAAATTTTTGATGACAATAATGGTTTATCAATACCTTCGCCATTTTTTTGTAGGTTGGGTTGAGCGTAGCGAAACCCAACGAATATGTTGGGTTTCGTCTCTGTTGGGTTTCGTCTCTGTTGGGTTTCGTCTCTGTTGGGTTTCGTCTCTGTTGGGTTTCGTCTCTGTTGGGTTTCGTCTCTGTTGGGTTTCGTCTCTGTTGGGTTTCGTC
>Ga0209812_10000381_pt1 | contig 41611 bp, 36 predicted proteins | sample JI71714BDNA_FD_187502 | JGI IMG/M metagenome (GOLD analysis project Ga0209812, IMG submission 187502) | Wastewater effluent complex algal communities from Wisconsin, to seasonally profile nutrient transformation and Carbon sequestration -... | ecosystem: Engineered > WWTP > Effluent > Algae...
GAATCCTTATAACGCTAAAAGAAGCTGAGTTAACAGAGTATGGCACCCATCTTAAAGGCAGCAATATGAATATACAATTTACAACGCATAAAAAACTTATCCACACGACTCCGGTACCGTACCGGAGTCGTGTGGATAAATTTAACGCTTTGCATAGGTGTTAATATAAAAACGTATCGTTATCGCCATGCCTTCGTCAAAGGGGGTGGCGGCGTGCCAGTTAAGTTGGCGCTGAATCTTGTCACTATTTAACGCATAGCGTTTATCATGACCAGGTCTGTCGGTCACAAAAGTAATCAGGTTTTTGTATGGCGTATCTTTAGTGGGTACCAGCAGCGTTAAGGTATCGCAAATATGGTGCACAACAGCCAAATTGCTACGCGGATTATTCGCTCCAATATTATAACTTTCACCTATCTGCCCTTTGAATAACACGGTAACCAATGCTTTGGCGTGGTCCTCTACAAATAACCAATCTCGAATTTGTAAGCCATTGCCGTAAATCGGAATAGGCTGGCCATTTAGCGCGCGTTCAATCGCTAAAGGGATCAGTTTTTCTCTGTGTTGATAGGGCCCGTAGTTATTGGTGCAGTGGGTTATTAGTGCAGGCAAGTTATAGGTTCTTGACCACGCCATCACCAGATGATCACTGGCGGCTTTACTAGCCGAATAAGGGCTGCTTGGGAGATAACGATGATGCTCGTCGGCTGCAGGCACTCCCTCATCAAGATCGCCAAACACTTCATCAGTAGACACATGTAAAAAACGAAACAGCCCCTGTTCATGGCTAGCTAAAGAAAGCCAATACTTACGTATTGCTTCAAGCAGGCTAAAGGTGCCAACAATGTTACTGTGAATAAAGGGCAGGGCGCTATTAATAGAACGATCAACATGGCTTTCAGCCGCTAAATGCAATACATAACGTGGTTGATACTGCGCAAATAACACCGACAACGCCGCCTCATCAGCAATATCATGCTGATAAAAGGCATAACGCGGATGCCCCTGAACGCTGGCTAAGGCTTGTGAATGCACAGCATAGGTTAATTTATCAATATTAATGACGCGCAGCGCCGTGGTTGCAAGTAAGTGCCTAATAACAGCAGAGCCAATAAACCCCGAACCGCCGGTAACGAAAACGCATTCATTCATATCAATTTACACCCATTTTATAAATACACTCAGTGTAGGGTTGGCTTCATGTATAATGCTAGCTTGATAATTTGGGTTGGCGTAATGGTAACTAACCATTAGCAACAAACAACTCAGCAAAACCAAATGACCTTGGCCACAAATAAGACGAACATGCAAATAACCCACACCCAGCTTGCTGGCTGCGTAATCCTGCAATTACCGATATATCATGATCAGCGTGGTCACTTCCAAGAGCTCTATGTAGACGCGCGTTACAAAGACGCAGGCATCCCCGATACCTTTGTACAAGACAATTTCTCAGTATCGCAAGCGGGTGTTATTCGCGGCATGCATTTTCAGCGCTTTAAAGCGCAAGGTAAACTGATATCGGTGCTACAAGGTGAAATTTATGACGTGATGCTTGATCTTCGCCCAGATTCCAGCACTTTTGGGCAATGGCAGGCCATTACGTTAGATGCCAACAGCGGGCAACAGCTATTTATCCCAGCAGGTTTTGCGCACGGTTTTCAAGCTTTAACAAATAATACCCTGGTGATGTACAAAACATCTCAGTACTACGACGCCAAAGACGAAGCCGCTTTCAATGCCTTAGATCCAAAATTATCCATAAACTGGCCTGCACCCATTACTGCACGTTCTGTAAAAGATTGCACTGCGCCAAATTTTAGCGATATTGTTTCTTCGTTTTTGTAAGTAAGCCCAATTTATACGGTTCAAAATACGATAAAGAATACGGTACAGAAAATTTTGACAAAAATAGACTTAAAAAATAGACCAACTCAAATCCATAGCAACGAAGTTAAACCTGCTTATGGCAATATTGTAGTCTTAGGTGCGGCAGGGCAACTAGGTATAGCAGTTTGCCAAGCGCTTTCTAAGTTACAAATAGCTTATCAAGCAAAAACATCCACAGAGCTCAATATTACAGATCACAACGCAGTTTCACAGCAATTAGCCAGTATAAAACCCGCGATAATTATTAATTGTGCCGCTTACACAAACGTAGCGTTGGCAGAGCAAGAACAAACGCAATGCTACGCCGTAAATCAGCATGCAGTTGCAAACTTAGCCCGTTGCTGTAAAGCGCAAAATGCACTACTTATTCATTTTTCAACTGATTATGTTTTTGAGGGAGAAAAAGGCAGCCCCTACAACGAGCAAGATCCACCAAATCCAGTTAATCATTATGGTGCAAGCAAGTTAGCGGGGGAGCAAGCGATAATAACTGCAGATTGCCAACATTATATTATTCGAACAAGTTGGTTATACAGCACAACTGGCAATAACTTTTATACAACGATGCAAAAACTCTCAAAGCAACCCAAAACTGTAAGAGTTGTTTTTGACCAGCTTGGCGCACCAACCCATGTTGATGAACTAGCGTTACTTGTAACAACGCTGATCCAGCAGTATCAAAGCGCAAACGCCTTACTAAATGGGATTTATCATTTTTGTGGGGACAAAACCCAGAGCTGGTATGAATTTGCACAACAGATTTTCAAAGAAGCAGGCAGCAGCACACCACTAAAAGCTATCTCTACAGCAGACTACGGCGCTGATGTAAAACGGCCGCGTGATAGTCGTTTAAATACAAGCAAAATTAAAAACTGGCTAAAAAGCCTGCCCTCTCTGATGCTAAGTAATGAATAAAAAGACAACTTATCCACACGTCTCCGGTACGGTACCGGAGTTGTGTGGATAAGTTCGTGCGTTATTTACGGTGTAGAGGTTATTTGCACACCTACAGTGGAATAAGTTGCCCATTTCCCCGTAGTGCGATCAGCAAACGATAAAGTAGACCGCTCAGATAAGTCAGCCAAATATTGCTGATAGGTTTGATTATCGCCATAGCGAATAACACTAGCATTAATCGTTGCTGCCGCATTTTCATTTAACCGGCTCTCAATATTATAGTCGGCAGGCACAATTTCATCAGGGTAGGTACCTTGAAGTGGCCCAACAAAGCTCTGCAAATAATTGGTGCCATCGGTAAGTGTCGTTTGCGCATACAAATAGAAAGTATTAAAGCCTTGTACACCACTTAGGTTGTAATTGTTATTATTAGAAGACAAATCACGTACCAAAAAAGATTCTAATGCTTGCTGTGCATCGGTTGTAGGTACAGTAAATACCGGCATATTGTTCAATGGCGGTTTGAAGTTTTGGCGCTGCGTAGCAGAGCGGAATATATATCCTTCTCCGGTCGATTCAATTACGTTATTTGCGGCCCGCAACGAAATAACCTCAACACCTTCAAGCTGATTGAAAATATAAACATCGTTTGCACCAAAGCGCGAGCGGAAACCAAAACCCCCTGTTGCCGTGTAGTGCGTTTCTGATAACGACACATCAAAATTATTTAAACTTACTGGCAGAGGCGTAGCATTTTGATTGAGCGATAATAAAATCGTATTTGCCGTATTATATTGTTTAACGCTACCAGCCGTAGCCCGAGGAGAGCCATTATTGGCGACTGCGGCTAACACTGGCCACGCGTCATTAGGAACACGACAAACCTCAACTTGCTCAAACCGCACCTCATTAAACGACATCTGAACGCGGTTTTGCTCCCCCGTGTTGAAGCCCGTTAAAATTAAATCCGACGCCGATAACGAACCAAAAGGAGACGACACAATCACATTAACATTCTGACATTCGCAGCCTTGTTTAGACGAGCCTGGTACATAAAAGGTGCCCAAGTCGGTTACAGGATGCTGTGCATAAGACACTACAGAAAATTCTGCATTCTGGCCCGTACTAAAGGTAATAGCACTGATATTTGCCGTATTTCCCCCTGAAAAGCTTGCTGTAACATTGCCATTACTGTCGGGCTTGTGCCGACTAATCACCCGCCAGTTTTGATCATGAATCAGTAATTCACCATTCGTTGAGGCTTGCGTAGTACCGCAATCAGACGCCGAAATAAATGTAGCCTTGAAGCTAGCCGGGATAACACTGCCACCCCCACCAGTACTTCCAGAATCACTGCTACCACCGCCACCGCAAGCAGTTAATACGCTACTGGCAATTAAACAAGCAAACAACCGTGTTTTAAACATAACATTTCCCAAAACAGATGATAAAAAATATATAAGCCAATGACAGCGAAATACCATCGCTATTCTGTTAATTATGTTACCAAGATAAAATTCAAAAATATATTAGAGATTAATAACTAATCCAAATAGGTAATTCCAGCACAAGTCAGAGACAACGCTCATATAGGGTAGGAAAAATCTAACACTATGATTTTACTTATTTAGTTTAATCTTAAGCTAAGCAGGCAGCGCGTATTATGTTGCTATAGCCAAGGGGCTTTGATAGCATTGCGACGTTATTACATTTTCCACAGGATGTCGGACATCATCATGCGCTTAATTTCTTCAGTCTTTTGGGTTTCAGCTGCGCTTCTTACCGCAAATACCGCTTTTGCCGCGCCTTGGATTAAAACCGATGATCAGTATCTTCAGCAAAGCATTCAGCAATTAGCCAATGCGGGTTTACTTACTACGCCAGTAAATACCTGGCCCGTCATGTGGGCTCCGATTTTACAAGATCTCGCCAATATAAATGTTAATACACTTACCAGCGCCCAGTTACATGCCTATCACCGCGTAAAATCGGCAGCCAGCTTTAATCAAGCCACGCAAATTCAAAGTGTTGCGCTTCAAGGGAGCAGCGATCCTTTGGGGCAAGTGGGTATTGGCCAGCAATATCAACAAAAAGCAGCGATCCGCCTTGGTACTGAAGCAAAGGGCAATAATTGGAGTGGTGGCATATACAAACAATTTAGACAAGATGCCTACGATGCAAACAGCGTCTCTGAAAACGCCAGCAACTGGGATGGCAGCTATGGCGCCTACACAGCAGGAAATTGGGTATTCATTAGCGCAATACACAATCAATGGTGGGGGGCAGGGGTTCAAAGCAGTTTTAATTTCAATAACACGCAACGCCCCACCCGTAGTTTGCAAATAAGCCGGCTAAACCCGCATGAAACGCTACACGAAACACTCGACTGGCTTGGCCCAATAAGCATGAACCTGCAATATGGCACCTTTGCAGGAACAGCACCTTTGAGGCATGCCACCTATTACGCTGCTAGGGTTGGGTTTAAACCAATATCAACAGTTGAAGTGAATATCACCGCGCGTAGAATTAAACCTGAACAAGACACCCTGCAGTTAACAGAGCCGTATAGCTACTTACTGCCCACAGAAAACGTGAATACCTTTGGTGCTGATATCCGTCATCATATTACCCCGCAGCTAGCCTGGTACGGTGAAGTATCGCATCAAGCAAAAGGGGATACGCGTGATGGCTTGGCATCGCAAATGTCGCTTTTAGACAGCGCAACAGGATACATTCTGGGCACTCAATACCATATCGGTAATCAATCGGTACTATTACGGTTTTTTGCAGAATATCAAGCTATTCCCAAAGCGTATAATCAATGGGTATTTATCGAGCCTGGTAAGCACAATACGCCGTTAAAATCGCAAGCGGTGCTTGGCCTGCAAGTGTCCGGTGTATCTGGCAAAGCGGGCTACGTTACATTCAGCCAGCGTAAATATTCTGACCAGTATAACGTGCTAGACACTAATCCCACTTTTATTGATATTGCAGGTGCGTTTAGCAAAGGTAATCAACTTACACTGGGGTATCAGCAACCCTTATTTAAGGGATTATTGCAGCTTGATTATCAATTAGAAAAAGGCCAACGTGTACAAGATGCAATTCTTTTAGAGAATAACAGCACCGATGCAAATATGGCACAAACCGCGATCAACAGTAGTAATAGCAACAGCGATTATTCACATGCTATTGGCGCGCGGTGGGAATGGCGTTGGTAAAGCTGTCTAAAAAGTCATCAATTATGGATATTCTAAGTCTAAAACGTTTGACCCCAATAGGGATCAGCCTTATCATCGCGCCTGTTTTAAGAGGATAGCAAAAACGTTATGGATAACTGGTATCTGCTTTACAGCAAGCCGCGGCAAGAAAGCCGTGCACAACAGCACTTAGCGAATCAAGGTTTTGACAGTTTTGTGCCGCAAATTACACAGCGGAAACTGCAAGCGGGTAAAATTATTGATAAGACCGATCTGCTGTTCCCTCGTTATATTTTTTTAAAAGTCAACAATACCGTTAATCTTGGGGTTATTCGCAGCACCCGAGGCGTGGCAGGCTTCGTTAAATTTGGTGATGTTATTGCTACGGTGCCAACAGAATTAATTACCCGCTTAATGCAGCAGCAAATTACCATGCAACAACATGCCCCCGCGCATCCATTTACAGTGGGTGATGTCGTGACTATCCTTGATGGGCCTTTTGCTGGTTTAAATGCGGTATTTCAGCAAGCTGATGGTGAGTGCCGTAGTTTTATTTTGTTACAGTTTTTAGGGCAAACCCAGCAGGTGTTAATAGATAACAATAATCTAGCGCAACCGCGCTAAACACAATTTTGCTTGGTTAGCTTTAGCGATATGGCGTGTCATAAAAAAACCATATTCGCGTAATATATTTGCAGGCTTATACGTTATAATGCCGCTTTTACAATAAACCATTTCAGTCCTGGGGCGCATAACTCAGTGGCGGTAGCGTGCCTAACGCAAGCTAAATTAATCATAATTGGAAACGGAAGCATGTTCATGAGGTTTTCTACAGGTTTTATTCGTAACATTGTACTCAGTGCAGCTATGGCTCTGATAACAGTGAATGCTTATGCTCAGCAGCCCTCTGCGGCACAAATTGAACAATTTAAGCAGCTACCGCGAGCACAGCAAGAAGCGCTGGCCAAGCAATATGGCGTTGACCTATCCCAATTGCAAGGCGGTGCATCGTCTAGTCAGTTACAAGAACCTGTAGTAAGCACCCTGCAACAGGGGAGTGCGAGATCTGAACAGATAAACGAGCGCGTTAACACCACAAAGCCAGCAGGATTACAGCGCTTTGGTGAAAGTTTATTTGACGCCAATATCAGCACCTTTGCGCCAGTGAGCAATGCGCCCGTGCCTACAAATTATCGCTTAGGGCCTGACGACACCTTATTAGTGCAGGTGTATGGTAAGCAAAATAATGATTACGAATTAGTCGTAAGCCGCGAAGGGAATATCAACTTACCTGATCTTGGCCCAATTAATGTTGCCGGGTTAACCTATGCTGAAGCCAGCAGCTTAATTCGCAATCGGTTAACTGAAGCCAATATTGGTTTACAAGCGGCTGTTACCATGGGACAGTTACGCACCATTAATATTTTTGTAGCAGGCGAAGCCCGCAACCCAGGCATGTATGCGGTATCCGCATTAACCTCTATTACGCAGGCATTATTTGTATCTGGTGGCGTATCAGATATTGGTAGTTTACGTAATATCAAAGTAACTCGCGCAGGCAGCACCGTAGCCCAGTTTGACTTATACGATTTATTGCTAAAAGGCCAAAACAGCAACGATATTATTTTACAGCATGGCGATGTGGTCTTTATTAGCCCGATAGGCGATTTAGTGACCATCGAAGGCGAAGTACGCCGCCCAGCACATTATGAATTAGCTAAAGGTGAAAACTTAAGCCACTTAATTGCCATGGCGGGGGGCTTACAGCCACAAGCATTAACCAATGCTATTAGTTTACAACGGGCAACGCCAGCCGGCAGAGAGCTATTAACCATCGATTACACGGTTACGGCGCAACACAGTTTAGCGTTAAAAGCCGGTGATAAAGTGCTGGTGCCACAATTATCAAACCGTATCCGTGAGCAAATTAGCATTATAGGCGCAGTTACACGTCCAGGTACGTTTGCATGGAGCAATGGGTTACAGCTTCACCATGTATTAACTAATCCATGGACCGACCTACTCAATACTACTGATACCCAGTATGCGTTGCTGCTACGTAAAACAAATTTCCGTGGCGATATCCAAGTTATCGAGTTTAACCTTATTAATGCCCTACAAGCCGAAGCCGGTATGCCAATGGCTAGCTTAAGCTTAGCGCCACAAGACATTGTTTTAGTGTTTAATAAGGAAAACAGCACCTATCAGCGCGACGTGTTAAACAGCTATATCCGTTCTGCAGTACAAGGCGACTTATCGCAGTTTGCCAGTAACGCTTTACTATCAGGCGATATCGCGGCAGATAATTTTGCCACTATCCAAGCACGTAATGCGGTTATTGGCAGCTCACAATTCAATAACAACGCGCAAGCCTTAACAGCTGAAAATATTGTTGAAAACTTTGTGGCCAATATGCTGGAGCAAATGTATGTCAATAAAGATTTTATGGCGTACTCAAAGCATTTAAACCGCCGCGAAATGTTATACCCACTGTTACAAATGTTACGCAAACAAAGCAATGATCAGCAAGAAGTGCCAGTAGTGTCTATTAGCGGTGATGTAAAAGTGCCCGGTGAATACCCATTAACACAGAATGCGGATATTCGTAGTTTAGTAACAGCCGCAGGTGGCTTAAACAGTTCTGCCTTTTTAAACCGTGCTGAGCTCAGCCGATTTGTGGCGCAGCAACGTGATCAAATTGGCATTCAACAACAAAATATCAATGTAAATTTAGCAGCAATTTTATCGCAAGAGCAACCTGATATTGCCTTAACAAGTCGTGACCGGTTAAATATTTTCAGTATTCCCGATTGGTCACAAGTTCGATTAGTTAATGTACAAGGCGAGGTGCGTTTCCCTGGTACGTATCAAGTATTAAAAGGTGAAAAATTATCAGACGTAATTAAGCGTGCCGGTGGCTTAACCGATGATGCCTATGCCTTTGGTGCAGTATTTACCCGCGACAGTATTAAACAACGCGAGCAACGCCAAGCGTCAAGATTGCTAGAACAATTAAAGGCCGATATTGCCAGTAAAGCATTAACAAATTCAGGGGGGGTGTTAGGCGGCGCTGCCACACCACCACCACTTGGATTAATTGATGAGTTACAAACCATTGAGCCAGTAGGGCGCATGGTGGTGAATTTAGATAATATCCTAATTGGTCGCAGTGACTATGATTTAGAGCTAGAAGCTAACGATGCGATTTTTATTCCACGTAATCAAACCTCTATTACCGTAATGGGCGAAGTTCAGCATCCTGGTTCGCACCGCTTCCAAACCGGCTTAACGGTTAAAGATTATCTGGCCTTAGCGGGAGGCAGCCGTAAACGCGCCGACGCAAATAGAGCTTATGTAATTCGTGCCGATGGCTCAGTAATGATCCCATCACAAAATCGATGGTTTGGGGCAAGCAGCGAAGCATTAAAACCGGGCGATACGATTATTATGCCACTGGATACTGAATACAAAGATAGCCTAGGTATGTGGGCGCAGGTAACACAGATTTTCTATCAAACTGCGGTTGCAATTGCAGCACTTAATTCGTTTTGATCCTGAGGTCTAAATGTCAATAAATGAAAAAGAAATAACCATATCAGATTTGATAGAATTAATTAAAAATTATTTTAAATATATTTTTTTATCAATATCAATATTTGTAGTTATCGGCGTATTTATTTCTCTGTATATTCCCAACAAGTATACAGCTGAAACTTTGCTAAGTCCGCAGAGCACTGGAAACGATATCAATTTGCCTTCAGGAATAGGTGGAATTGCATCACTTGCAGGTATCAACTTAGGCAGTTTAAATTCAAATGATAACGCCAAAACAGGTTTCGAAATTCTAAAATCCAGAGGATTCATAATAAACTTAATTGATAAATACGATCTTTTACCAAAAATAGTAGCTTCAAAAAGTTGGGATCGTGTTGAAAATAAAGTTATATATGATCCCGAAATATATGATGAAACAAAAAACAAATGGACTAGAAAAGTAAAATACCCAAAGAAACAAATACCTTCTTTACTTGAAGCTCACGAAATATTTCTTAAAAGCTATTCTGTAAATAGAGATAAAGAATCAGGGATGATTGTCGTTTCTTTTAAGCATGTTTCACCATACTTTGCCAAGGAAGTCATCGATTTAATCACAATAGAGATTAATGAAACTTTAAGAACGATTGATAAAAATGAAACTATTTCATCAATAAGTTACTTGCAAAAGATGATTGATGAATCAAGTAATTCTGAGATAAGAAATCTTTTTTACTCTTTATTAGAAGAAAAAAATAAAAGTTTATTACTTATTAATATTAGAGACCAGTATGTGTTCAAGATTATCGATCATCCAGTTGTAAAAGAGAAAAAGTCTGAACCTCGTCGAGCTGTGATTGTGTTAGTTTTCGCTTTCATCGGATTATTTTTTAGTATTATTTTAATAATGACAGTTAAGTTAATTTCCAACTTAAAATCAGGTACAAAGGTTTGAGATCTGGCATTTTAAAAAATACTTTATTGAATTTAGCTGGCCTAGGTTTACCATTAATTGCTGCCTTACTCACTATTCCGTATTTAATTGAAAAACTAGGTAATGAAAAGTTTGGTATTTTAACTTTAATTTGGGCTTTAATAAGTTATGCGAGTATTTTTGATTTTGGTCTAGGGAGAGCGGTTACTCTTTTATGCTCAGCTAATAATGATTCTAGCGATGAAGAGAAATCTGAAAAAATAATAGGCTGTGCTTTACATTCTGTTATCATAATAGGTTTTTTTGTTTTTTTATCTTTTTTGTTTTTAGGTTTTTATTTTAAGATATTTTCAAGTAGTATAAGTGACGAGTTTGTTAATGCTTTTCTTATTATGTCTTTTGGCATAATTCCAACAATGTTAATTGCAATTCTAAGAGGGGTTTTAGAATATCAAGGTAGATTTTTAATTTTAAACTTAATAAGAATACCAATGGGCCTGTCAACATTTCTTGGCCCAGTTTTTTCTATTATAATTTTTGGTGATTCACTAGTTTATATAACATGGGTTTTAGCGCTTTCTAAATTATTGTTTATGATTATCATGTTTTTCGTTATAAGCAATATTATCAAAATTATAATTTCAAATGGCTTTTATTTTAATAAGAAAATTTTTAGGGAGTTATTGAGACAAGGTGGATGGATGACTGTTAGTAATATAGTTAGTCCTTTAATGAGTTATATAGATAGATTTATGATAGCAACATTTTCTGGCGCTAAAAGCGTCGCTTTCTATGTTACTCCTCAAGAAATTGTTACGAAAATAACATTACTTCCAACCGCCATAACTGCAGTTTTATTTCCACTTCTTTCTAGAAAAGACGATAAAACTCTTATAAGTTATAAGAGTATTAAGATACTTACTAGTTCAATTGTTCTTTTAATTGTATGTTTGGTATTTATATTTAGTGAGCTTTTACTGACTATATGGATAAATGAAGATTTTTCTAACAACTCTTACAGGTTGTTGCAGGTAATGATTGTCGGTGTATTTTTTACATGCATTGCACAGTTTCCTTACACAGTTATTCAGAGTAGAGGGAAATCTAACATAACAGCATTAATACATTTAACTGAGTTACCATTTTATATTGTTTTACTATACATTATGATCAATTGTTATGGTGCACTTGGTGCTGCAATAGCTTGGAGCATTAGGAATGTAGTTGATTATTTTATCATGCTTTGGTGTTCTAAAATTGAATATAAGTGAAACTCTAAAGTACTCGCCTTTTTTTCTAATTTTTGTTGGTGATTTTCAGATTCCTTTGATGGGTAGTGTCCTGTATCTACCCATAGCGATTATTCCTATTATATTTCTTTTTATTCTAAAGACTTCAGCTGCTCAGGTATCTTTTAAAAAAGAGTTTATTCTAATCCTTTTAATTATATTTTTTGGTTTTACAGGTTTGTTTATTACTGGTTTATCCAGTTTTATACGAGGGCTGGTTGGTTCACTGCCACTTTTTTATGTGCTGATTGTATTTTTCACATATTCAAGAGTAAATCTCGATTTTGAAAAAGCCAGATTGTATGTGCAAGCAGGGGTTATTTATTTGTCAACGCTCATTGCTTTTAAATTTATTTTTGCTGCTAATTATGGCGGTGATTATTATGAATCAAAATTACTGATTGAGACAATGCTTGGTCGTTCAAATTACCTATCTGCTTTTGTTATTCTCGGTATGCTCTTTTTTAGGAAAAGCTTGATTCTTTATGTGGTTTTTCCAATTGTGATCTTTTTTACAATGTCACGTGGCGGAGCTCTCATTCTGTTTTTACTGTATTTTTTTATAATATTCAATTGGGTTAATGCAAGAGGACGTATCGAAAAGTTAATCTTCTATATTACGACTTTCTTACTTCTTGTGATTTTTTTACTTGTTTTTGATATAATAAACTTAGTGTTGTCTTACGTTTTGTCTTCAAATTTTGATGTAAGATCTTCATTGAATAGAATTAATCTATGGATTTTTTCTTATGAAATCTTGAGCAATAACTTTTTATTTGGAATTGGACCTAATTCTTTTAGAACTCTTGTTGAGTCAACTGTTGGTATTGAGGATGTATGGAGTCCGCACAATTCAATATTACAAATATTTTTAAATTACGGTTCTTTAGGTGGTTTCCTCTATTGCTTGTATATTTTTCTACTTTTAAAGAAAATCCAACACTTAAACGACAGTTATGAAACTTTCCATATTAAAGCAGGTTTTTATTTTATATTGATTTTTTCCTTGTTTGAGCCTTTGTTTGGCTCTGGCAATTTTGAGATATTCATTTCTTTGATTTATTTACTTTCTTCAAATCTATCAGGCACTAGCGGAGTGTATAATGCAAAAGGTTTTGTCAATAGTGATTCCAACTCACAACAGATACCGTTACGCTAAGTTTTCATTATTATCTATTTTAGAGCTTAATCTTGATATTGAGTTAGTAATTAGTGACACAAGTGATGATTATGAATTAGGAGAATTTATTGATAATCTTGATCTCAGCAAATATCCATCGTCAAAGCTAATTTATCATTACAATAAAAGAGCATACGACATGACTGGTAATCATAATAAAGCATTATCACTTGCGACAGGTGAGTTCGTATGTTTAATTGGTGATGACGACTCAGTTTCAGCTTTTGTACTTGATGCTTGTGCTTGGATGAACAAAAACAATGTTAATGTACTTTCTCAGTTGACCTCTGCAAATTATATTTGGCCTGATTTTAAAACTAAGTTTTTTGGTGACGCACACGCTGGTCGTTTATATATTGACAAAACGCTTTCTAAGCTCGACAAGTTAGATTCTAAAGTTGCTTTCAATCAAGCGATGGCTCGTTCTGCACAAGGTACGGATGGTTTACCTAAGTTGTATCATGGAATTGTTCGTCGTTCATTGCTTCAAGAAATACATAACAACTCTGGAAAGTTTGTACATGGCTCTAGTCCAGATTTTTCTGCAGCGATTGCGCTTGCCGCTATAACCGATTCCTTTTATCAAACAACATTCCCTATAACTATCCCAGGGGCTTCGGGAGGTAGTAATACTGGTCGTAGTGCACTTAACAAGCATAAAGGCAGCCTTGAAAGTGAGTCTCAGACAAAAAACGACAAAGGTTCGTGGGAGAAAGAAATACCACCTTTTTTTTCTGTTGAAACTGTTTGGGCTGATGCTTGTTTTAAGTCACTAGACAGCATGGCTGTGTCTTATAAAGAAAAGTTTGATTTTATTGGTTTCTATGCCTTATTGCTTGTTAACCATCCTGATTACAAAGATGTTGTTCTTAAATCTTTTAATTCTTACTTCAATGAAAAAGGCTTTAATAGTTGTAAGGCATACTCATTGCTTTTCTTTAATACTACTAAAATATTAATTAGTAAGATTTTCAGAATATTAATTCGTCTCCTTAATCCATCACCTTCCAAAGGTAAGTTCTTTTTCTCTAATCTTGTAACTGTTCAATTTGCACCTGCTAAATTGAGTGAATATATAAATAGTAAAAAAATAAGAAATATTTTTAGATAATGGCATTTATTTTTTCATGAGAAAATTAATTTACGCACCAAATGTTCATGTTGGCGGTGGTTTTGTACTACTTAAATCACTTATTCAGTCACTAGATCAATCTGAGAGAATTATTCTTTGGTTGGATAAAAGAGCAATTAATACTTTTGACATAAGCCCTTTTTGGACTGTTAACTGGGTTGAGCCTTCCTTTAAGGGAAGATTTTCTGCTGAGTATTCGCTATCTAAGTTTTCTAAAAAGGACGACATAGTTTTATGTTTTCATGGTCTACCTCCATTATTTAAGCTTGATTCAACGATTCATTTATTTCAACAAAATAGAATATTGTTCAGAAACACAGATTTAAGTCGTTTTAAAATGCGTACGCGTCTAAGAATAAGAGTTGAGCAATTTTTAAGTTTTTACTTGAGAAAAAGAATTTCTACTTTTTGGGTGCAAACCCCCTCTATGATGCGTGAGTTAACTCAATGGTATAAGAGCAGTTCTGTTCACGTTAGAGTTTTTCCCTTCCTGTTTGATAGTTTAATAAGCAATAATTTAACGCAACAACCAGAATATGATTTTATTTATGTTGCTGATGGTGAAGCGCATAAAAATCATATAGTTTTGATTGATGCATGGGTTATCCTCTCAAAACAAGGTTATAAGCCATCCCTTGTACTTACGCTATCAGATAGAGATGCAGAACTTAAGCGTTACATAAATGACAAAGCAAAGACTTTTGGGCTTAATATTTTTGACGTTGGTGTGATGCCCCATCACCAAGTTTTGCACTTTTACTCTAAAAGCAAAGCTTTAATTTTTCCATCGAGGAGTGAGTCCTTTGGTTTGCCACTAATTGAGGCGTCTAATTTATCTTTACCTATATTAGCTGGTGAGTTGGATTTTGTTAGAGATGTTTGTTTGCCGCAAGAAACATTTGATCCTAATTCAGCTGTTTCGATTGCGAGATCAGTTAATAGATTTTTAAAAAATACTGATAAACCAGTTGAAATTTACACAGCTAGTGATTTTGTTCAAGCTGTCTTTAAAGACTAATTTTTTATGTTGAGGTTATAATGTTTAAAGATAAAACACTTCTAATTACCGGTGGCACAGGTTCATTCGGAAATGCTGTATTACGCCGTTTTTTACACACAGATATTGGCGAAATCCGAATTTTTAGCCGTGATGAGAAAAAACAAGATGATATGCGGAAAAAGTATAATCATCCTAAGTTAAAATTCTATATTGGCGACGTTCGTGATTATAACAGTATTTTAAATGCCACTCGCGGTGTTGACTTTATTTACCATGCAGCTGCATTAAAACAAGTACCAAGCTGTGAGTTTTACCCAATGGAAGCGGTAAAGACAAATGTTCAGGGTACAGAAAATGTATTAGAGGCTGCCATTGTTAATGGCGTTTCTCGTGTGGTGTGTTTAAGTACCGACAAAGCGGTATACCCAATAAATGCAATGGGTATATCCAAGGCCATGATGGAAAAGGTTATTGTAGCTAAATCTCGTAATGTTCCTGCTAATACTATGATTTGCACAACACGTTATGGCAACGTAATGGCATCTCGTGGTTCAGTTATTCCATTATTTGTTGAACAAGTTCTAAATGATAAGCCTATAACCATAACTGATCCTAGTATGACACGGTTTATGATGACCTTAGATGATGCAGTAGATCTAGTATTACACGCATTTGAACACGGTTCTAATGGTGACATTTTTGTACAAAAAGCGCCAGCAGCAACAATAGAAGTGTTAGCAAAAGCTGTTTTTGCGTTAATGAAGAAACCAGAGCATGCTATTAACATTATTGGTACACGGCACGGTGAAAAGTTATATGAAGCACTTTGCAGCCGCGAAGAAATGTTAGTTGCAGAAGATCAGGGGGGGTATTACAGAATTCCTGCTGATAACCGTGATCTTAATTATGGGAAGTATTTTGATCAGGGACGAGCTGAGCTCAAAAACTTCGAAGACTACAACTCACATAACACTGAACAGCTTTCTGTTGAACAAATGCAGCAACTATTATTAAAACTTGAATATATGCGAAAAATTGCAGCTGGTGAGAGGGCGCATCCAGATGAATAAACGAATTCTTGTAATTGGTGCAAATGGTATGTTGGGTGGCAGTATCTTTCGCTACTTTAGCCAAGTTACTGACGTTGAAGTTTTAGGTTCGGTTCGTAACAATGCTGCTGCTGATTTGCTAGCAAAGCAAGGTTTTAAAAATGTGATTTCAGGCGTCGATGTTAGAGATCATAAACGTTTGCAAGATGTGTTTAATGAATTTAAACCACATATTGTATTTAATTGTGTTGGTTTAATTAAGCAGCTAAATGACTCTAAAAACCCAATTTCTGCTATTGAGATAAATGCATTATTACCGCATCGGCTGGCAAGTTTAGCGACACAAGTTTCTGGAAAGCTCATTCACTTTTCTACTGATTGTGTTTTTTCAGGTCAAAAAGGCGGGTATTTAGAAACTGATACGCCTGACGCTACTGACATCTATGGCCGTTCTAAATTGCTAGGAGAAGTTGATTATGGCGGTCACCTTACTCTACGCACGTCGATCATTGGTCATGAAATACATTCTAATCTTAGTCTAGTCGATTGGTTTTTGTCGCAATCAGGTTCAGTTAACGGTTTTTCTAAGGCGGTTTTTTCTGGCCTACCAACCTGTTATGTTGCAGAGTTCTGCCATAAATTTATTTTTGATAAAACTGATTTAGCGGGTTTATATCATTTAAGTGTTGATCCTATTGATAAATTTACTTTGTTGAAATTAGTTAAAGAAATTTATAATCATAATGTCAACATTACAGAAAAGTCAGATTTTGTAATAGATAGAAGCCTAAGTTCACAACGCTTAGTTGATGCAACTGGATTTGTACCACCAACATGGTTTGATTTGATAAAACGGATGCATAATGAATATCAGCAATATTTTGCCTAATCAAAAAAAATTAAAAGTTCTTACTATCGTTGGTACACGACCAGAAATAATCCGTTTATCGCGTACCATTGCAAAGTTAGATCTTTATTGTGATCATGTTTTAGTCCATACAGGTCAAAATTATGATTACGAATTGAATCAAATATTTTTTGATGACTTAGGCATTCGTGCCCCCAATATTTTCTTAGAATGCGCCGGTACGTCTGCTGCCGAAACTATGGCACAAGTTATTGCAAAATCGGATGTGGTATTTGCTGAGCAACAACCGGATGCTGTTTTAATATTAGGCGATACAAATAGTGCAATGGCAGCCATAGCTGCCAAGCGTAGAAAAATACCTATTTTCCATATGGAAGCCGGTAACCGTTGTTTTGACTTACGTGTACCGGAAGAAATAAACCGTAAAATTGTTGATCACATATCAGATGTTAATCTGCCTTATAGTGACATTGCTCGTGAATACTTGTTAAGAGAGGGTATTAAGCCTGACTTTATCGTTAAAACAGGCAGCCCAATGGATGAGGTTTTAGCGTTTTATGCAGATAAGATCAAATCTTCAACTATTTTAACAACATTGAATGTTAGCTACGGTGAATTCTTTTTAGTTAGTGTGCATCGTGAGGAAAACGTTGATTCAGTTCGCAATATTAATGCTTATGTAGAGGTACTAAATACCTTAGCAGAGAGATTTTCTCTACCAATAATTGTTTCCACTCATCCGCGTACGAGAAAAAAAATAGATGCACTAAACTTAACGTTTCATCCCCTTGTGCAGTTACTTAAACCCTTGGGTTTTTCCGATTATGTAAAACTTCAGACGTCTGCCAGAGTTGTATTAAGTGATAGCGGGACTATTACAGAAGAGTCTTCTATTTTGAATTTCCCAGCGCTTAATATTCGCGAGGCACAAGAAAGACCAGAAGGTTTTGAGGAAGGTGCGGTTATGTTTACTGGCATGAATAAAGATCGCATTATGCAAGCAATTGATATACTTGCTGAGCAAAAACGCGGTGATGAGCGCAGCATAAATGTTGTTAAAGATTACGTTGCGCCAAATGTGTCTGAAAAGGTTATTAGAACAATTCATAGCTATGTTGATTATGTAAACAATGTTGTTTGGAGAAAGTAGTTAGTGAAAATCGCTTTACTGCCAGACGAGTATCTGCCATCAGGTACTCGTGTTCATGCGAAAATGTTTCATGAGCTTGCGCTTGAGTTAAAAAAAAATGGACATCAACCAATAGTAATTACGCCTGGTGATCCAAACCAGAGCAAATTATTAATAGAAGATATCTATGAAGGTATCGACGTTTGGCGTTTTAAAACCGGTCATACCCGTAGTGTCGGTAAAGTGAAACGCGCTATCAATGAGACATTACTTTCATTCAATGCTTGGCGTGCTATTAAGCACAAGGTACAAAGCTCTCCCTTTGATGCTTGCATAAATTATTCACCCACTATCTTTTTCGGCCCGCTTGCAAAAAAACTAAAATCGCAAGGCGCATATATCTATTTAATTCTTCGTGACATGTTCCCGCAATGGGTAATTGATCAGGGGATGCTCAGAGAAAAGTCTCTAATTACGCGTTATTTTAGATTTTTTGAACGTTTTAATTATCAAGTATCCGATTGTATTGGTGTGATGTCTGATGCAAACCTTAGATTGTTTCACACTTTACACCCAGGTTACGCTAATGTAAGAGTGTTGATGAATTGGGCCGATACTCAGCCCGCTATACGGCAGACCATCACAAACAATTGGCGTAATGAGTGGGATCTTGGTGACAAAGTTGTTTTTTTCTATGGTGGTAATATTGGCCATGCACAAGATATGACGAATTTGATGCGTCTTGCTAAAGCTATGCAAGCCGAAGCAAGAGCACATTTTTTATTCGTAGGACAGGGTGACGAGTTTGAGTTAATTCAAAAACTTAAAATTGATTGGTCTTTGAATAATGTAACCATTAAGCCTTCGGTTTCACAAGTTGTTTATCGTGAATTATTAACTCAAATTGATATCGGCTTATTTTCATTATCAGCGAAGCATACTGCACACAACTTCCCCGGCAAGTTGCTGGGGTATATGATTGAATCATTACCAATTTTAGGTAGTGTTAATGCAGGCAACGATGTCATTGAGCTTGTTAATAATCACAAAGCGGGTTATGTGTTTGAAAACGGTGATGATGCTGCATTATTAGCCGCTGCCAAAATGCTTCTAGCAGATAATGAAGAACGTATACTCAGAGGCAATAAAGCAAGAGATTTACTGGAACGTTTTTTTTCTGTTGAGTCTGCTGTTGCGCAAATTTTGGCGCAAATTAATCACAAGGAACACTTATGACAGTGCTTATTACCGGCTATTCTGGTTTTGTCGGCCAAGCCTTAGTCAGTGCTTTGCGCGATGACTCAATTCATTTAGTGGGGAGAAAACCTCAACCACACTTAACACATCCTTTTTTTGAGAAGCAATTAACCGCTGATGAAGATTACACTGATAGTTTAAAAGGTGTAACTGTAGTTATTCATGCTGCGGCAAGAGTGCATGTAATGGAAGACAATACTGCAGATCCTCTTGCTGCTTATCGCGCAGTGAATGTTGATGGTACGCTAAATTTGGCAAAGCAAGCAGCAGCCTCAGGTGTCAAGCGCTTTATTTTTATTAGTAGTATAAAAGTAAATGGAGAGGGCACATTACCAGATAGGCCATATACGCCATTTGACCAATCTAACGCCAGCGATCCTTACGGCATCTCTAAAGCTGAAGCTGAGCAGGCATTAAAAGTATTAGCCGATGAAACGGGCATGCAGTTGGTTGTTATTAGACCGCCGTTGGTATATGGGGCAGGCGTTAAGGCAAATTTTGCTGCTATGTTAAAGCTTGCCAAGAAGAATTTACCATTACCTTTAGGTGCGATTAATAATTTTCGCAGCATGGTGGCATTGGATAATTTAGTCGATTTGATTATTACCTGTATCAACCATCCTAAAGCGGCTAATCAGACGTTCTTAGTAAGTGACGACCATGATGTATCTACGACAGAATTACTGAAGCTGATGGTTAAAGCTTGTGGCAAAAAACCTTTGTTAATTCCTGTACCAATGAGTTGGTTTAGGCTTGTTGGTAAACTTACCGGTAAGCAAGCTATCGTTGATAGACTCTGCGGAAATTTACAGGTCGATATTAGTCATACAAAACAAACCTTAGGCTGGAAGCCGCCAATTACGGTGGAAGAGGGAGTTGCTCGCTGTTTTGTATCACATAGTTGATTCGCATTTTTCATTTACCTTGCGTTATTTTGCTTATGTCCTTTTGAGGCTTTATGTTAATTAGATTACTAGATATTATTTTTTCGTTTTTTGGTTTGTTATTTGGTTTCCCAGTGCTAGTCATTTTGACCATTGTTGGCTATTTTGACACCGGTTCACCGATATTTCGTCAGGTAAGAGTTGGCCGAAATAAAAAACCTTTTACGCTGGTAAAATTTCGTACTATGAAAGTTGACACGGCCAGTGTGGCCAGCCACCTAGCTAGTGCTAGTGCTATTACGCCTTTTGGTGGTTTTTTACGTAAAACTAAGTTAGATGAACTGCCACAACTATGGAATGTATTAAAAGGTGAGATGAGCTTAGTTGGCCCTCGGCCAGGCCTGTTTAATCAGCAAGAGTTAACCGATGCACGCGATAAAATGGGCGTATTTAATGCTCGCCCAGGTATTACTGGTTTAGCACAGGTTAGTGAGATTGATATGTCAACGCCAGAGTTGTTGGCTGAAACAGATGCTAAAATGCTGAAAAATTTAACTATTACTCACTATTTTAAATATATTTTAATGACAGTTACCGGTAAAGGTAGCGGCGACAGAGTTAAAAGGTAGTTGTATATGAAAAGTCAATTTTTCGGTACTGATGGCGTACGCGGTAAAGTAGGCCAGTTCCCTATGACGGCTGACTTTGCTATGAAGTTAGGGTGGGCAGCGGGTAAAGTGTTAGGTGCAGCAGGCACGAAAGAAGTATTAATAGGCAAAGACACCCGCGCGAGCGGCTACATGCTGGAATCGGCATTAGAGGCCGGATTATCGGCTGCTGGAATAAATATTGCGCTGGTTGGGCCATTACCAACGCCTGCGGTAGCGTATTTAACATCTACTTTTCGGGCTGATGCTGGAGTGGTGATTAGTGCCTCTCATAACCCGTATTATGATAATGGCATTAAATTTTTTTCAAATGCAGGCACAAAACTAACGGATGAGCAACAAACTGAAATCGAAGCGTTATTAGCACATGCGCTATCAAATGGTATTGATTATGTTGGCAGTGAACAGTTAGGAAAAGCGCGTAGAATAGAGGATGCTTCAGGTCGTTACATTGAGTTTTGTAAAGGTACGTTTCCTAATAATCTCAATCTTTCAGGTCTAAAAATTGTTGTTGATTGCGCTAACGGAGCGGCTTACAAAGTTGCGCCTGCGGTGTACCAAGAACTGGGCGCCGAGGTTATTTCTATTCACGATAAGCCTAACGGTATTAACATTAATGCCGATTGCGGTGCAACTCATTTAGACAGTCTGGCATCGGCTGTGGTTGCGCATAAAGCCCATTTTGGTGTTGCTTTAGATGGCGATGCCGACCGTGTTATGTTTGTTGATCATCAAGGCATAGTTGTTGATGGTGATGAAATACTTTATATGTTAGCCAGCACCGCCAAACGAGATGGCACCTTAGTAGGCGGTGTGGTTGGGACACAAATGGCAAATTTGGGCTTAGAGATTGCCTTAAACGCCTTAGATATTCCTTTTGTGCGTGCAAAAGTCGGTGACCGTTATGTATTGGAGCAATTAAAAGCACATAATTGGACAATCGGCGGTGAAAACTCTGGCCATATATTGTTGCTGGATAAAGTTAGCACAGGCGATGCCATTGTAGCTTCGTTGCAAGTGATTGCCGCCATGCTGCAAAGTGGTAAACCTTTAGCTGAATTTAAGCAGGGTATGCAGAAGTTTCCACAAGTGTTAATTAATGTTCTGGTTGAAACAGATGCTGCCGCTGTGCTTGCCTCATCTTCTGTTAAACAGGCAGTAGTTAATGCTGAGCAACAATTGGGTAAAAAAGGCCGTGTGTTACTTCGTAAATCAGGTACGGAGCCACTTATCCGAGTGATGGTTGAGGCTGAAGACGCGCGGTTATGCCAAGATATGGCTGAGTTAATTGCGACAGCGGTTCGAGGTTAAACGCTCAATTGTTTTAAAAAATATCAGAAGGACTTAAGGAGACAAGGATGTCGATATTTCAAATTCCTCCCAATTTTATCCATCATGGTGCCGTAGATGGCGTTACGGGGTCTTGCCATGAATACCAACTCTCACCTGATTACAGCGTACTTATTGATTGCGGCTTATTTCAGGGGGATGAGCAAGGTAGTGGCTCTAAAGCCAATCTTGCCGTTAACTTTCCTATTGCACACATTAAAGCCCTTATAGTTACGCACGTTCACATTGATCATGTTGGGCGCATTCCTTATTTGCTGGCGGCCGGTTTTACGGGGCCTATTTATTGCTCTATCGCCTCCGCGCATCTATTGCCACTCGTACTAGAAGATGCCTTAAAAGTTGGCGTAACGCGTGATAAGCAGTTAATTGCTGGTTTTATGCGAACGATTGGCAAGCAAATAATACCCTGTGAGTTTAAACAATGGTTCTCGCTTCCTGACATCAGTGGTAAGCAAGCAGGACAGTTCCGATTACAAAAGGCTGGGCATATTTTAGGCTCGGCTTATGTGGAAATAAAACACCACGTTGCTAACAAGCCCTTTATAACGGTATTTTCAGGGGATTTAGGCGCACCCTATTCGCCGCTTCTTCCTGCCCCCAAACCGCCTTATGCAGCAAATGTGGTGGTGTTAGAAAGCACTTATGGTGATAAATTGCATAGCAATCGACGTGAGCGCCTACAGCGCTTGCAGCAAGTGTTACTTAAAGCGTTGCAGGATAATGGCACCGTGGTGTTCCCTGCTTTCAGCATTGGCCGCACCCAAGAGTTATTATACGAGCTTGAGAGTTTACTGCATAAGCTAAAAGGGCAGGCCATACACCATAAGCTGAATTGGGACGAGCTTATGGTCCTCGTTGACTCGCCTTTAGCGGCAAAATTTAATGTGGCCTATCAGCAGTTAGTGACGTGCTGGGATGACGAGGCACGAAACCGCGTGGCAAAGGGGCGGCATCCGTTAAGTTTTGACCAACTTCACACTATAGACAGCCATGCTGAACATCTGGCCGCAGTAAAGTTATTAGCCAGTACCGGTAAACCCGCTATTGTTATTGCTGCCAGCGGTATGTGTGAAGGTGGTCGTGTTGTTAATTATTTAAAAGCCTTATTAGGTGATCCTATTCATCAGATCGTGTTTGTGGGTTATCAAGCGCGCGGTACATTAGGTGCGGCTATCCAGCGATTTGGTCCTGGTAAAGGCTATGTGAATATCGATGGTCAGCGTATCGAAATTCAAGCCGATGTGCTTACATTAAGCGGCTATTCAGCGCATGCTGATAAAAAGGGCTTAATACAGTTTATAAAGGGGATGCATAGATCACCGCAGCAGGTTAGGATAGTACATGGTGATAACGATGCAAAAGCAGAATTAAAGCGAGCATTAAATGCCTTGGACATTAACGCGATTATTGCCGGAACACATTAATATAGACCGTGTTTTGTAAAATATGCTGCATTACACATGCTGTAACTAGCAACTTTCTTACAATGGATAAAATATGAAAGTCACAGTTTTTGGAATTGGTTATGTTGGTTTAGTGCAAGCTGCGGTGTTAGCCGAAGTTGGCCATCAGGTATTATGTGTCGATGTAAATGCAGAACGTGTTGAAAACCTTAAAAAAGGGATTATTCCAATTTATGAGCCGGGTTTAACGCCGTTGGTTGAGAAGCATTTTGCTAGCGGCTATTTAAACTTTACTACCGATGCAGCTGCGGGTGTTGAACATGGTGATGTGCAATTTATTGCGGTAGGTACGCCGCCTGATGAAGATGGCTCGGCAGATCTACAATATGTGCTCGCCGTTGCCACTACTATTGCTACCCATATGCAAGCAGCAAAAGTGATTATTGATAAATCTACGGTACCTGTGGGTACGGCCGATAAAGTAAAAGCTAAGGTTGCCGAGATATTAGCGCAGCGCCAGGCAAGTTTAGAATTTGATGTGGTGTCTAACCCCGAATTCTTAAAAGAAGGTGCCGCGGTAAGTGATTGTATGCGGCCCGATCGTATCATTGTTGGTACCTATGATGATCGGCCAAAAGATCTCATGCGTGAATTATACGAGCCGTTTAATCGTAATCACGATAAATTAATATTTATGGATGTTCGCTCTGCTGAGCTAACCAAGTATGCAGCAAACTGCATGCTGGCAACAAAAATCTCCTTTATGAACGAAATGGCTAATTTAGCTGAATTGCTGGGTGCCGACATAGAAGCCGTTCGTAAAGGGATCGGCTCGGACCCACGTATTGGCTATCATTTTATTTATCCTGGGTGTGGCTATGGTGGCTCGTGTTTTCCAAAAGACGTTCAGGCACTGATTCGCTCCTCTGAGCAAATGGGCTATATACCAAAAATTTTGCAAGCCGTTGAAGCTGTTAACGATAAGCAAAAATTCAAGTTGCCTACCTTGGTGAAGCAACATTTTGGCGAAAACTTAGCTGGTAAAACCATTGCGCTATGGGGCTTAAGTTTTAAACCCAACACCGATGATATGCGCGAAGCCAGTAGCCGTGTATTGATGGAAGCGTTATGGGCTGCAGGTGCTAAGGTTCAAGCCTATGATCCGGAAGCCATGGAAGAAACACAGCGTATTTATGGTGTACGAGACGATTTAACCTTAGTCGGTACCAAAGAAGCTGCCCTTAAAGGTGCTTCAGCGCTAGTGATTTGTACCGAATGGCAGCAATTTAGAGCGCCTGACTTTGATGTGATTAAAGCGCAGTTATTACAGCCGATCATTTTTGACGGCCGTAATTTATTTGAACCGCGTCGCTTAGAAGCGCGTGGGTTTACCTATTATGCTATAGGGCGTGGTGAAACCGTAGCAAAAGCTGCGGCCAACCTTAACGCTAACAATGTGATATAAGCTGATGTCGAACCAGCACTTTTTGGTAACGGGCGCAGCCGGCTTTATTGGTTGTTTTGTCTGTTTGCGTTTGCTAGCTGAAGGCCACAGTGTGGTGGGCATAGATAATCTTAACGATTATTATGAGGTAACGCTGAAACAGGATCGTTTGGCGTTGCTTCGTGATAAACCCGATTTTCGGTTTATAAAAATGGATTTGGCTGATAGACATGCCGTTGCTGCGCTGTTTGCCCAAGAGCAGTTTACTAAAGTTATTCACCTAGGTGCCCAAGCAGGCGTGCGTTATTCGTTGCAAAACCCTCTGGCTTATGCCGATAGCAATATTATTGGTACTCTGACGATTTTAGAAGGTTGCCGCCATAATAAGGTTGAGCATTTGGTGTATGCCTCTTCAAGCTCGGTGTATGGTATGAATAGCAAAATGCCGTTTAGCACCACAGATCGCGTCGATCATCCCGTATCACTGTATGCCGCTACTAAAAAAGCCAATGAATTAATGGCGCATACCTATAGTCATTTATATGGTATTCCCACTACGGGATTACGCTTTTTTACTGTTTACGGCCCGTGGGGCCGCCCAGATATGGCACCGTTTTTATTCACCAAAGCCATTTTAGCCGGTGTGCCAATTAAGGTGTTTAATCACGGTCAAATGATGCGCGATTTTACCTATATAGACGATATTGTAGAGGGGATTATCCGTATTCAGGCAAAGCCACCTGTGGCGCAGCCCGCATGGGATAGTAGCAATGCCTCGGAAAGTTTTGCCCCGTATAAAATTTTTAATATTGGTCATAATCAACCAGTAAAGTTAATGACGTTTATTGAAGCGATTGAAAAAGCCACCGGAAAAACGGCGATTAAACAATTTTTGCCCATGCAAGACGGTGATGTACCGGCGACCTATGCCGATATTGACGATTTACAGGCAGCGGTGGGGTTTACGCCAGCCATACCAATTGAGCAGGGTATTCAGCAATTTGTAAATTGGTACCAAGGCTATTATCAATAAATTAAATCGCAGTAAATGGTATATTAGCAACACTATTTTTGGTTTTCTGGGCTGCGCGTAAAATGCGACAGCTAATTTTATAGAGTAAATGCTATGTCAAATAAGAATGTCGTTCGTAAAGCGGTTATTCCAGTTGCTGGCTTGGGTACGCGTATGCTGCCTGCTACCAAAGCGATTCCAAAAGAGATGTTACCCGTTGTCGATAAACCGCTTATTCAATATGTGGTGCAAGAGTGTATTGCAGCGGGTATTAAAGAAATTATTTTGGTTACGCACTCGTCCAAAAACAGCATTGAAAACCATTTTGATATCAGTTTTGAATTAGAGTCAATGCTAGAAAAACGCGTTAAGCGGCAGTTGTTGGATGAAGTGCAAAAAATTTGCCCAAAAGACGTCACCATTATGCATGTGCGTCAGGGACAAGCTAAAGGCTTAGGTCATGCCGTGCTATGCGCACTGCCTCTAGTAGGCAATGTGCCTTTTGCTGTGTTATTACCCGATGTGTTAATTGATGGTTATGACAGCGATTTAAAGCGCGATAACTTAGCCCATATGACGGCCTTATTTGGCGAGACAGGTATTAGCCAAGTGATGGTTGAGCCCGTACCGATGCAAAATGTGTCAAGCTATGGTGTGGCGGATGTACAAGGTCAGGGTTTAGCTTCAGGCGAATCTGTGCCTATGTCTGCCATTGTTGAAAAACCACCTATTGATGAAGCGCCATCTAACTTATCAGTGGTTGGGCGCTATGTGTTTTCGCCAGATATTTGGGATGCGTTGGCATATACCCCGCTGGGCGCAGGGGATGAAATACAGTTAACTGATGCAATAGCCATTTTAATGAAAACCCAACCGGTTAATGCTTATCATATTAAAGGCCGTAGCCACGATTGTGGCAATAAATTGGGTTATATGCAGGCATTTGTAGAATACGGTTTGCGTGATAAAACGCTTGGTCCAGACTTTCAAGCCTGGCTAGGGCAGTTATTAAGTGGCAAAAAGTAATTTTTGTTTCACCTTAATGCTATAATCAATTCTTTTTGCACGTTTGAAGTAGTTTTGGCAGCGATAACTGATACCGCTGCAATGGAGTTTGTAAATGCTTGCATGGTTGCTGGCGCTGCCCCGTTCGGTAAAGCGCATGATTTCGGTAGCAATAGACACAGCTTTCTTGTTGTTTTCTATTATTGTGGCTTTTTTGTTAACGCAGAATGGTGATCGATCGCAATTACAAGAAATTATTCTTGCCTTTGCTATTACCTTACCGGTAACCCTAGCCATTTTTACGCGACTAGGATTATACCGTGCGGTGATCCGCTATGTTGGCCAACATGCCCTAGGTGCAGTGTTATTTGGTATTGTAGGGAGTGCTATTGTACTAGCTGGCTTATTTGCATTATTGAGTGTAGAAGACCGAACCAGCTTAGTGATTGTATATGCGTTGGTGGCATTGGTTACGTCGGGCGGGGTACGTTTATTAGCACGTATGTTATTACAACCGAATAATAATGGTCATAAAACCCGCGTTTTAATCTATGGTGCTGGCTCTTCTGGTCGGCAATTAGCCCAGGCGTTAATTAATGGGGAGCAATATCATCCCGTAATTTTTGTGGATGACGATACGACCTTGCAACGTTCTACCATTTTAGGCATCCCGGTATTAAGCCCAGAAGGTATCACCAGCATTATTAAACAAAAAAATATAGGTAGGGTGCTACTAGCCATGCCCTCGGCTAGCCGCACACGTCGCCGTGAGGTTCTGGATCGGTTAGAAGATCTTCCTATACCAGTGTTATCGATTCCTGGGATGAGTGATTTAGTCGATGGCAGTATGCGGATTGACGAGCTACAAGATGTAAAAATTGAAGACTTACTGGGCCGTGATCCGGTTGCCCCTAAATCTAAACTATTACATGCCAACATCAAGGGTAAAGTTGTGATGGTAACCGGGGCGGGTGGCTCCATTGGCTCGGAACTATGCCGGCAAATTGTACGCTGCGAACCAACCACCTTAGTGCTCTTTGAGTTATCAGAATATGGTTTATATGCGATTGAGCAAGAATTAAAAAATACCATTTTACAAGAAAACCTAGACGTTACGCTGATTCCGGTAATGGGCACAGTGCAGCGCCAAAGCCGCCTAGAAACTGTAATGCGTACCTTTAATGTTAATACGGTATACCATGCAGCCGCTTATAAACACGTACCTTTAGTAGAATATAACGTGGTTGAGGGTGTATACAACAATGTGTTTGGCACCTGGTTTACGGCTGAGGCCGCCATCAAAGCGGGGGTAGAAACTTTTGTGCTTATTTCTACTGATAAAGCGGTGCGACCCACTAATGTGATGGGAGCCTCTAAACGTTTAGCCGAGTTAGTGTTGCAAGGTTTAGCCCGCTATCAAAGCAAAACGCGTTTTTGTATGGTGCGTTTTGGCAATGTATTGGGCTCGTCGGGCTCGGTAGTACCGTTATTTCGGGAGCAAATTCGTAAAGGCGGCCCTATTACCATTACCCATAAAGACATTATTCGCTATTTTATGACCATACCCGAAGCCGCACAATTAGTTATTCAGGCTGGCGCTATGGGCAAAGGCGGCGATGTTTTTGTGTTAGATATGGGGGAGCCGGTGCGCATTGTCGATTTAGCCACACGCATGCTGCATTTAATGGGCTTAGAAGTAAAAGATGCTGAGCATCCCTACGGGGATATAGAGATTCATTTTACCGGCTTGCGTCCTGGCGAAAAATTATATGAAGAATTATTGGTAGGCAACAATGTGCGGCAAACTGCGCACCCGCGTATTATGGCTGCCGATGAGGTATCGTTAAGTTGGGAAGAAATGGTGCACTTGCTAAATCGTTTAGATAAAGCCTGTCATAATTTTGCCGTAGAAGACATTATAGAATTAATGCGTACGGCGCCAACTGAATTTAACTACACCAGCGCCACCAGTGATTTAGTGGTAGCAGCCTCTTGTTCGTTGGCTATTAAGCAACAACTCAAGACGGTAGCAGAGGTGTTACACGATGCAAATACGGATAAAACCACTGCCGTAAGTACCAATAATGTTAGTAGTAAGGACACTATGCAAACCGAACGACAAATAGCCTAAAACGTGCACATTATTTCCAAATGCCTCAAGTAGCAATATAAAGTGTGTTTAAAATAGTATGCAAATAGGTTAAATGTGTTTCTGTAATTGCATATGGTCAAATTTTGAGTTAGTCTATCACCTATATGGGTTTATTTTAATGAGGGACGTTTTTATGAAAAAATTAGCTATTGCCACGTTGGCGTTAAGCTTAAGTATGGGTGTAAATGCTCAAGAACAAACTGCTGCAACAGTTGCTGGCACAGGTGCCGCTAACTTAACCGCTTTTGGTATTGCGGGAACAGCTATTGTTGGTGTGACGGCTGCAGTTGCGGCTGCCATTATTTCTAATGCGCAAGCAGAAGGCGTTTTGCCAACTACGCCACCAGTAACACCACCTGCTACTAGTACCACTACGGCTACAACACCACAGTTTACGTTAGTATGTAACGCTGGTGATCAAGCACCTGTAGCAGGCGTATGTACTACTACCTCTTCCACAGTAACAGTAACCGGTACGGGTACAGCTACCAGCACTATCACTGTGCCAGTAACCATTACTTACCCAGCCATTGTTACACGTGTGTAAGCTAGCCTAATGCTGAAACCGCCTTTATTGGCGGTTTTTTTTTGATCATTTGGATGCAATTGTGTGTTCTTAATAAGGATTAGCTGCGTTTATGAAGGTGTTTAAACCGTTTTTCATCCTGTTTTTACTGAGCTTTTTAGTAGGTTGTGCCGGTACCTATCGCTCTTACATTGAGATGTTTCAATTGGCGTTGTCATCTAAAAAAGATGCGGCCTTGCCATTTTCTGAACTTAATGCTGATAATCCCGATTATTTATACGTTAAGTGGGGCGATCAACCCCGCGCAGTGATGGGATTGTTGTTTATTGAGCAGGCACAATTAAAATGGACTTCAGCTAATAATATTCTCCTAGTTACTGAGCAAGGGCGCATTGTGCGCAGCAGCGGCTTGGCTGACGATTTATTACATACCAGTAATACCCAAGCTGATCCGCTTAAACGCGCCAGTTTAAATAACACGTCTTGGGGGCGCATGCTCGATTGGCGAGCTGGTGAATACGGTTATGTAGTGCGTTCTACCTTTACTGAGGCAGGTGAACAGGAGTTAACCTTTTTTGGCCAGCAGGTACCTGTTAAAAAAGTGGTTGAAACTTTAACTTATGAGACTCCTTCACCCTATTGGCGCTTTGATGAGCGCTGGCAAAATGTGTTTTGGTTTCATGCCACTACGGGTAAGTTATTACAAAGTCATCAGCAATTAGCACCTGGTAAACCGGCTTATGAATTGGTGTTTATAAGTGAAGTGGCGCGGCAATTACGCCAAGCAGGTGTGCAGGTTGCAGGAGATGCCCTATGAAAGTAAAACATGCAATTTTAAGAAATATGTTTATCAGTGTTGCTGTGGGATTAGCCAGCGCTTATGCCCATGCCAGCGCTACAATTACCTTAAATCAACATACCTATACCTTTGATTCGGCACCCCGTTTAGCTGAGGTTATTGCACCTGAGGCGTTAAAAGCAGACTGGTATTGGCCTGCAAGCCGGTTATTCCGCCTTCAGCCTACTGCCACAACATTAACGCAACAGCAACAAGCCATAGCGTTGTTAACTCAATTAGCCAACAAAGCGGATGCTGATAATAAGTGGGTCTATGAAACGCTAGCACAAGATTTAGCAACTTGGCCTTTAGCTGAAAAAATTGCAATTGATATTGATTATGATGCGGCACGTGCTAACCCCGCAGCAAACCCACGGTTTGAGGCCGGCGCTTATCAGTTAACTTTAGAGCGTCGACCCGATTATGTTTGGCTTGTTGGCGCGGTAAAAATAAAAACAAAGGTACCTCATAAGGCAGCAACTTCTGTCGCTGATTATGCCTTTGATACCCATTTTACTGCGCTGGCTGATCAGCAACGGCTATTTATTATTCAGCCAAATGGCAAGGTTATCGAGGCAGGTCTGCAACGTTGGAATGCCGAACATACTGAAGTGCTGCCTGGTTCAGTGATTTTTGTGCCTTTTGCAACGGGTATCTTCTCTTCTGAGATTGCAGAGCTTAACGAGTTGTTGCTGGCCCTTGTAGTAAATAGGATTTACTAATGCTTAAAAAAATGCCTTTATTCAAATTATCTGCCCTAGCGTTGTTATGTATGCCAGCTGCTGCACAAGAAAGCACTGTTTGGCAGAAAACACGTTCGGATGTTTCACAAGCTGTTCATGGTGGTGTTGGCTTATTGCAAACACCAACAGCCCGTATGGCGGAGTCTGGTAATTTATCGTTTAATTATACCGATAATGAAGAGTATCGTTTTTGGTCTGTGAGTATTCAATTATTTCCGTGGTTAGAGACAACAGCACGTTATACCGATGTACGAACTCAGCTTTATAGTGATTCGCCTGGCTTTAGTAATGATCAAACACTCAAGGATAAAGGCTTAGACGTTAAATTTCGCTTATGGCAAGAAAGCCAATATTTACCTGAGGTGGCTTTAGGCTTGCGCGATTTTGGCGGTACTGGTTTATTTGAAACTGAATTTGTCACCTTAAGTAAACGTGTTGGCGATTTTGATTTTCATCTTGGCTTAGGCTGGGGGTACTTGGGCGCTGCAGGGAATATAGCCAATCCTTTTTGTGAGGTGAGGGATAGTTTTTGTGTAAGACCAGGTGGCTTAAGTGGGGAAGGCGGGAAGATAGAGTATCAAAAATTCTTCAAAGGCCCTGCTTCGGTATTTGGCGGGGTAGAGTACCAAACGCCATGGCAACCGTTAAAGCTTAAACTTGAATATGAGGGTAATGATTATTCAAGAGAGAGAGCTGGAGTAATTGTTCAAGATAGCCGCTGGAACCTTGGTGCGGTGTATCAGCTTAATAATTTAGCCTTCGACTTAAATTACCAGCGCGGAAACACTCTTGGCTTTGGTATGCATTACAAGTTTAATATGCATACTATTGCGCAGCCGCAAATTAAACCAGCGCAGATCCCCGTTTCTGCCGAGCGGCAACCACAAAACAGCGGTATGGATTTTAATAATGTGGTGCGTGATTTATATTTTAACGCAGGTTTTGTGCCCAGTGCTATTCGGTTGATGGATGATCAATTTATCGTGCATGGGCGCGCCATCAGTTACCGTGATGATGAGGAAGCCACTGAGCGCACGGCCAGATCAATTATTGCGCACTTACCGGCTAACGTTAAAACTGTGCGTGTCGTGGAGTACCGCGGTACTTTACCGATGGTTGAGAAAGTGATTAACGTAGACGAGTTTGTTGCTGCAGCGAATCATGAAGTATTACAGCCTGATATACGTTCAACCTATGTTCGGCAACAGCCGGATCCAGAGGCGATGATGCTGATGGATATTCCCGATACTAAAGGGTTTTATACAGGCGCTGAAACCTTCTGGGTGCAATCGTTTGGCAATCCTGAAACCTTCTTTATGTATCAGGGCGGGTTTTATTTAGGTGCAGGCTATCGCTTTAATAATAACTTCAGCATTAACTCAACGGCAAAGCTGACATTATTAGAGAACTTTGATGAGTTTAACTTTAAAGTGGATGCGCTAGACTCAACATTACCCCGTGTGCGAACCTTTGTGCGTGAATATGTAACACGCAGTAAGTTTGGTGTTGAAAATTTATACGGTAGCTGGCAAGACGAAATTGCGCCATCGTTTTTTGCTCAGGCGTATGGTGGCTATTTAGAAACCATGTTTGGTGGTATTGGTACTGAGGTGTTATACCGGCCAGTGGATAGCAATTTTGCCGTTGGTTTTGACCTAAACTATGTGAAACAACGTTCATTTGAGGATGATTTTAGCTTCTTCGATTACAACGTGCTGACGGGCCATGTGAACGTATATTGGCAGCCTGAGTTTTTACCGGATACGCGCTTAACCTTTAATATTGGGCGCTTTTTGGCTAAGGATATTGGGGTAAACGTCGATTTTGCTAAGCGGTTTGACAGTGGCATGATTGTGGGCGCTTACGCAGCCATTACCGATGCATCAGCAGCGGATTATGGCGAGGGTAGCTTTACGAAAGGCTTCTATATTTCGATACCGTTCGATTTATTCTCGTTGAAGCCGGCGAAAGGCCGTGGTCGTTTACCGTGGGTACCGATTGGTCGTGATGGTGGTCAACCGCTGAATCGCCCAATTAAGTTGATTGATGCAACGGAGAGCCGTTCGCCATTCTATGACTAAGGGTTAGCTGATTATTCAGCAAGGCATTAATCCTAAGCGCCTCACACTGCGTACAACATGACACAGTGTGCAGCGCTTTTTTATCCACACAACTCCGGTACCAACTCCGGTACGTGTGTACAAAAAGTTTTATGTGGTAGGATTGTTTATATGATTTATTTTAATAGCCAAAGTATTCCAGAGCTTCAGGGTTTAAATTTTTCACAGCGTATGCAGGTGGTAAGAATGGCGGCTGATAAGCTGGCTGTTCCCGTCAAAATTTCATTAAATATCTTAAAATTAATTATTTTGTCCGTTTTGTTTATCTTAGTTGCGCGCGCCGAGGGCTGGGCTATTTTAGGCTATGCGTTGTTATTGATCGTGGTATACCCATTGATTACTCGACCAATTACTTACTTTTTATGCCGTGATCAGTTTGCGAAAATCAGAAAGCAGACTTTTCCAATTGAGCGCTCTTAGCCTAATTTAACATATATTATTTTTAAATTATTTTAAAAATCCTTCAGGTATTTTTTTTGCTATTTCATTAGCTAACTTTGCATGACCTTTTGGATTGAAGTGCGATTCAAGATCAATGTAATAATTGTCTTCATCGTCGAATATGTGCATCAGGTTAACAACGCTTTTCGAGTTTAATTGGTTTACACTTTTATTAAGTATATCATATGCAAGATTATAGTTTTCTTTAGACTCGTAAAATGCTTTATTCGGTTTGAGTTGAGAAAGGTTCGGCGAACCATAAACCGACACTGGAGGGATAACGATCAATATACTAAGGTTATCCTCTCTTGCTTTTTTAAGAAATAACTCTATTGAATTTAATATTTTTGATACCGCTTCATTAGCTTGTTCTTCATTATAACAGCCCATGTTGTTTTTATATTTTCGAATTCTATCATTTAACCGGTTATAAAAATTAATCAATCCAATATTTGTAGTTGCAGTTGCATCTCTAATATTTTTATTATAGGTTGATTTATTGCAATAATTTATTATGTCTGCGACACCGCCAACGATTATAATAAAGTCTTGTTTGTGTAAGTGGCTCTTATTTTTCTGCCAGTAATGAAAACTTTGCTCAAGCGTCACACCTAATAAAGAATAGTTATCAATTGCAATATTTCCAATGCTATTCATGAGTTGATGTGATAATGTATCAGTATCTTTTGCGAAGTACCCCCAAGCTTGAGATGAACCAAGAAGAATACCATTGTGTTTTTTATTTATCAGTAGATCTGTGGATGTTAATCTACGTCCATCTGTAGAGCCATTAAAGCTTAACGCATCAGAAAAGTCTCTTTCAACCCCTATTGATATGCTAAAGGAGGTTTTGCTATTTCCATAAAAAATATCCTTTGAATGCTGTTCTAAAAATGGTATGTCTGCATCTTCAGTAATATTAATATTTTTAAGGATACTTTTGTGAGTATTTAAAAAGTGTGTTCTAGCGGTTAATAATAACTCAACTGTGAAGTTAGCTATCGATACTAACACAAATAGTAGAATCATTGATTTAACAAGCGTTTTCAGTGTTTCAGAAAATGTGTTAGTCATAAATAAAAATTAACCGATGTCCTTAATTATTTTCTTATATTTGTCTCAATATATTCAATTATTTTGTTTACATTATCTATTTTTGACATATCGTCACCAACCTGGCTCGTCGGTATTTTATAATGTTCCTCAATAAAGAGTAATAAATCAACAAAATCAAGAGAGTCAAATTTCTGTGACACAAATAGCGAGTCTGTATCAGAGAAATTTGGATCTCCACCTGTTCTTTTTATCGTATCTTGTAAAAACTTAATCAATTGTTCTTTCATACTAATTTCCATTTTAAACATACTTACATAAATTCAATTAGAATTGAGCCATACGCAAAACCAGCACCGAATGACGTCAAAACGCCTTTTGAGTATGGAACTTGTTTATGTTTACTGCTAAAAATCTCTGTTAAACAAATAGGTATAGAAGATGCGCCAGTATTACCATACTCTTTTATATTACAGTAAAAACGTTCATTTGAAATACCAAGTGTTCTGGAAATAGCTTCTATGATCTTTGAGTTTGCTTGGTGTGGTATAAAAAGGCTTATATCTGAAGTAGATAAATTATTAACGCTTAAGAGTTTATTTACTGAGTACGTCAGTGTTTTTACCGCATTCTCATAAACAGACAAGCCATTCATAAGCATTTTATTACAACCGTCTTCATTAAATAACACGATTGAATTTTTACGGTCTCTTACAGACCCTATTTGTGAGTTGTGGATAATAGCCTGCCAATTTTCTTGAACTTGTGCTGACAATTCAATTAGGGTAGCTGAAGATGCATCCCCAAAAATAATATCAGACGTTGGTGAATTTCCTAGAAAATAGCTAAAGGCTTCATTAGTAACTAGAAGGGCATAGTTCTTTTTTGCTTCTGTGTAAGTTGATAATAGCTGGTTTTTTACAACGTCTAATCCATACACGTAGCCACTACAAGCAGCATTAATATCCAAAGCAAAACAATCTAAATTACTAGCCTCAGGATCAATTTCATTTAGTATCTCACAAGCTAATGAAGGAGAGTTTTTGTCAAATGTTGTTGATGCACATATAACTACTGAGATATCTTCAAGTTTAACTTCTGTTTCTGCTAGTAATTTATTAACTGATGATAAAGCTAAATTTAAAAAAGACTGTTCTGCAGATAAATAAAAACGGTTTTGTATTCCAGTTCTTCTAAAGATATAATTATCATCAAGACCAATTTTCTTTTCTAAAATAGTGTTGGGAGTGCTTATATCACCAGTAGTGTAGTTGACGGCCACTATACCTAAATACAAGTCCTGTTCTTTCATCATTATCCCTCAGATGTGTGTGGTTTAAAAATCAAAATAATAAAAAGATTGTGGCCTTCCATAAAATAACATGCTAGAACCAATAATAATCACTAATGTAACTGGTACTAACATATATTTATTGAAAGTAGTGCTTTTCTTTAAAATCCAATTCGCTTGATCATACTTGTGTAGAGCTAAAACAATTACACATAGCAAGGCTATTCTTAAGTCTGGTATATGCCATGTTGACGGTAGTCTGAATAGCCCCACCCATATTTCAAAAGCTGTTTGCATGGTATCTGCTCTAAACATAACACTTAATAAAGACCATATTATGAAGTTAAGACCTATAAATAGCATCTTAACTATGTTTTTCTGTCGGGCTGTGAAATTGCTATAACCAGTAATTGACTCAAACCAAATAATTAAACCATGGCTCAATCCCCAAAGGACGAAGGTCCAGTTTGCTCCATGCCACAGGCCCGATACCAGCATGGTAACAATGACTGCTAGGTATCTATTTATATGTTTTGTTTGAGCATATAAAGGAATTAAAACGTAATCTCTTAACCAATGCGTCAATGTCATGTGCCAGCAAGCCCATGTGGCAGTGATTGATGTTTGCTTGTAAGGAGATTTAAAGTTTTCAGGAAATTTAATGCCAAACATTAATGCTAGCGCTATTGCCATGTCAGTATAAGCACTGAAATCACAATATATTTGAATACCAAAAGCGACGATTGCGAGTGCTGCTTCGGGCGTTGTTAAAAGTGCGGAGTTTGCGTATGCCTGGTCAACATGAAGTCCAATAGGATCTGCAATAAGAATTTTTTTTAGCATGCCCACTGAAAATAACGTTAGGGCTGCAGGAAATACATTCCAGTCAATTTTAAATAATTTAAATTGGGGTATGGTATTACCCGCTCTTAATATTGGCCCTGCAATAAGGTGTGGGAAAAACGTTATGTATGTTGAAATTTCAAAAAAATCTGGTGGATTACGTTTAAGTTTAACCGTGTCTACCAGTAAGCTTATTATAGTAAAAGTAACAAATGATATTCCAAGCGGTAAAGCCCATGTAATTTCTGGAACTGTGATGCCAAAAACTGAGGATAGGTTATTTAGTAAAAATTCAGTGTATTTAAAAAAAACTAATGGACATAATATTAGCACTACAGATAGCGTTAATAAATGTGGTTTTCTTGAAACAAGATGAGTAAACCCCCAAGCTGAAATCACCATTATGACCATTAATATTAGATAAGGAGGATACCACCAACCATAAAATAATAAACTTGCCATAGTTATATAGGATAGATATAACTTTCTTGGGCAAACAGTCATTAAAAGGATGAACAAGCTAATAAAAATTAAAAAATCAAATGACTGAAATAGCATACTTTATCTTAATCGGGCGCAAATGTTTTTGCATATTGATGGTTAGATGATTTCATCTGGTCTTTTTTGTGTAAAACATAATTGCCTACAACTAGTATATCAATATCAGTGCCCATGAAGCAGTGAAATGCATCAGTGGGATTCAAAACCATAGGTTCACCACGTACATTGAAACTTGTATTAACTAATATAGGGCAGCCAGTTTTATCGAAGAATCTTTTTATCAATTCATAATACAAGCTATTGTCATTGATATTTACTGTTTGCAACCTCGCAGTTCCATCTAAATGAATAACCGCTGGAATCTGGTTTTTTTTAACTTCCTGCGCCTGTGCTAAAAACCCCATATACGTAGATGGCGAATCGGTCTTAAACCAAGTTGACGTTTCTTCTGATAATACAGAGGGAGCGAACGGTCTAAATGATTCTCTAAATTTTATTTTTAAATTAAGGCTTTTCTGTAAGTCTTTTACTCTGGGATCAGCAATAATGGAGCGATTACCTAACGCTCTTGGGCCAAATTCTGCACGGCCTTGCATCCAGCCGACTATTTTACCTTTAGCAAGTTCACTAGCAATTAGATCGAGTAATTCTTCGGTTTTATAAAAACGATAAATAGCATTGCATTGATTTAGTTCGTTATCTATTTCATCTGTGCAAAATTCTGGACCAAGATAAGTATTGTAATGTGATTTTACAACTCTATCTTTATTAAGTGACAAGTAATATACGGCTAACGCTGCGCCAACTGCACCACCTGCATCACCAGCTGCTGGTTGAACCCAAATCGAATCAAATAATTTCGACTCTCTTATTTTTGCATTTGCAACGCAATTTAGTGCTACGCCGCCAGCTAGACATAAATTTTTTGATCCAATTTTTTTTGCAACATAACTACATATTTTTAGAATAATAATTTCAGTTGCTACTTGTAATGATGCTGCAATATCTTTATGAATTTGAATCAGTGGTGCTTCTGGTTTGCGAGCTTCGATACCAAAAAATGTGGCCATCTTATTTGTAGCCATTTTTAGATCTGTCGCAAAGCTGAAATACGACATATTTAAGCGGAAAGAACCATCCTCTTTTAAGTCGATCAGTTCATTAATAATTCTATCTGAAAAAATGGGCTTACCGTATGGTGCTAATCCCATTACTTTATACTCACCAGAATTTACCTTAAATCCTAAAAAGGTTGTTATCGTTGAATAAAGTAAGCCAAGAGAGTGAGGGAAATTAAGCTCTTCTTTTTTTACGATTAAATTATCTTTTCCATAACTTATCGTTGTCGTATTCCATTCACCAACACCATCAATAGTTAAAATTGCTGCCTCACTATAGGGAGAGGGGTAGAACGCCGATGCAGCGTGTGATAAATGATGATCTGAAAATAGCAATTTGGACGCCCAGTCAACATTATCAGATATATTGTTCAATTGTTTTATAATTTTACTTTTTTGGAACAGTTTGTCTTTTAGCCATATAGGAATTGCTTTTCTAAATGACCTAAAGCCAATTGGGGCATAGGCAAAGTATGTTTCAAGTAAACGTTCAAACTTAACAAAAGGTTTTTCATAAAAAACCACATAGTCAATCTCGTCAGCTTCTACTTTTGTTTGGCTTAGAACTGATCGTATGGACTGTGATGGAAAACTATCGTCATGTTTTATCCTGGTGAAGCGCTCTTCCTGAACTGCAGAGATTAATTCTCCATCTATAATCAAGGCCGCTGCGCTGTCGTGATAATATGCTGAAATACCGAGTATTACTGTTTTCTTAGTCAAAAAAATTAGCCTTTTAATACGTACTTAAAATGGGTCTTTAAAGAATTGTTCCCAATTTCTTTTTTCTTGGTTTTTTGACCAATAGCTTGTTGATTTCTTGTTTAATTTAAGCTTTATCAAATCTCTGCCTATAATCCTAAAAATGAAAGCAAAAGGCGTAAGAATAAAAAAGAAAAAAATGAAAAGAAAAATTTCACTAAAGCACGAATGTAAGTATGAAAAGGGTTTGTTTAATAATTTAGATACTTTTTCCTGATAGCGGGGAAAGAATATAGTCAGCAGTATTAAAAGAACGCTGATAGTCGTGAAAAAGTAAAACAATAAGTCTATCGCATCCCTTAAAAATGCAGGGATACTAAATAAGATGGCGTATGCCATTCCTTCTAGACGAATTTTGTTGTTTTTTGAGTTAAACGCAAATTTATCGTTCATTTTTTTCATCTAACGGTACGTTAGTGACTAATAGTGCAAGTTCTTCAGCTATGACAGTGAATGCATTACTATTTAAATGTATATCGTTTTTAGACACTTGCCAGTGTATTGACTCTTTGTTTTTTAAAAGTGGTAATGGATCAAAAAATTTCCACGACTTGTTTTCTGCAACTGATTTAACTGTGTCATTTATAAATTGAAAAGAATAGTTTTGCATGTCATTTGTATCTGGAATCATTAAAACAATAACTTTAAATTTTTTAGCAGCTTCTAGTTCAGATAGCCTATTAAAGGCATTTAACATGTTTTCTCTTGTTTCGCCTTCAAGCCAAAGTTTTTTGTAAGAATTTACCAAATCTGATTTATTGTTAACACCTAAAGTTAGTTGTTGTGAGAATGTCGAAATTAAGGCAGCTAAGACGCTATGTTGTAGTATGAAATTATTTGATGGCTTTCTTTGTACTTCCGCCGCTCTGGGAGATACCATTAGCACGATCGTGTCAATTTCTACAATTTCGTTAATTTTAGAAAAGTGCGCAATGATTTGAGATAAGTTCATGTTACCAACACCAACATTTATGACTTCATAATCATGACTTAACTTAGCCTGTAGCTGTTGACTTAATGTTTCCTCTGTTTTAACACCCCAACCAAGCGCAATTGAATCACCTACGACAGCTACACGATGTTGAACTAAATGGTCAGGTTTTATTTCATCACCACGGAGTCCCAAACTATTGATTTTAATTTCGACGCCTTGCAGAGTTTCAGCTGTGTTTGGTCTGTGCTCGTGACCTATTTCTGGATCATTACTTTTTTGTTTAAGTGTATTTGCATATCGCCACATTTCAATAACGTAATTTTTTTGGTCTGATGTAGCCACTCTTATCAGGGCTTCACCAGCTAATATAGCCAAAATTATGCCAAGACTACTTAAGGAAACTGCTCGTACTAGTTCTTTTAGATTCACAAAAAAAGCCTTTTAAAAGATTGCATAGACGAATGGAGCCCACGCTGTGCCTTCTGCGATAACAAATATAAAGGCGAAAATAATAAGAATTAGTACGAATGGTATTAAAATCAACCGAGAAGTTTTTGAAAAGAAAAAACGAAATAAATCTGATATAAATGAGTTTTTCATAATAATTTCAATGCTTTACTTTTATTCTTAGTGCTTTTTAAACTTTTTTACTTAGAATTCATAATACCTCATTTTTTATGATTAAGCATTAGGTAATGATATTGCTTTGTCTTGTTGAAAGATCACCTGTGATTTCAGGTTGTACCTATGATTCGCCGCCAGCAATTTCCTGAATAACGCTAACACTTGTTTTTTTACTTAGATCCTACCATTAACGCGTAATTCCAAGCGCGCAACCTATTTAAGTTATCCACACGACTCCGGTACGGTACCGGAGTCGTGTGGATAAGTATGGCTAGGCTAGACCGTGCTGCTTCATCAAGTGTTCTATTTCGGGTAGGCAGGCGGGATCGTCGATGGTTGAGGGGATTTGATAGCGTTCGCCTTCACCGATTTGCCGTAGTAGCTTGCGCAAAATTTTGCCCGAGCGGGTTTTTGGTAGGCGAGGGACGACCAGCGCACGTTTAAAGCAGGCCACCGCGCCAATTTCTTGCCTAACCAGTGCCACTAATTCGTTTTGAATAATGCTTGCGTCGGTGGTAATACCGTTTTTTAGCAGTACAA
>Ga0209812_10000382_pt1 | contig 41602 bp, 30 predicted proteins | sample JI71714BDNA_FD_187502 | JGI IMG/M metagenome (GOLD analysis project Ga0209812, IMG submission 187502) | Wastewater effluent complex algal communities from Wisconsin, to seasonally profile nutrient transformation and Carbon sequestration -... | ecosystem: Engineered > WWTP > Effluent > Algae...
ATGGCATGCCCGTCAATATGCGTAGTCATGGCCATGGCCAAGGTTATACCGATTTAAACTTTATTATCCCCGAAACGATCAGCCAAATTGATTATCAAAAAGGCACTTATCACGCCAACAGCGGTGACTTTTCTGCAGCAGGCACAGCACGTTTTGGCCTTCAAAATACCACACGTAATGATATCTCATTAACTCTCGGACAAAATGCCTATCAGCGCTTACTAGCAAAAGGCAGCTTAAAAACACCCGAGGGCAATTTGCTTTTAGCCTCAGAGCTGCAAGGCTATGACGGTCCCTGGCAAGACATATCTGAAAATACGCGTAAAGTGAATCTGCTTAGTCGTTACAGTCAACGTCTTGAAAACGGGCAATTTGCCCTAACCGTTATGGCATATGATAACAGTTGGAATGCCGCGGATCAGGTGCCGCAACGCGCTATAAATGCCGGTGTCATTGATCGCTTGGGTTCACTGGATACCACATTAGGCGGGGAAAGCTCGCGTTACAGCGTATCGGGTAGCTGGCTTGCCGAGACGTGGCAGGCAAATGCTTATGTTATTCGTTCAGAGCTCGATTTATGGTCAAACTTTACCTACTTTTTATCTGATCCAGTTAATGGCGATCAGTTTGAGCAAACAGATTCGCGTCTTATCTATGGCGGAGAAGTCAGCCGACATTGGCATCAAGACATAGGCGGTATGGCTGCCGAGTACCTTGTAGGTGTACAAACCCGCATTGATGATATCGACGAAGTTGGCCTCTATAACACTCAAGCCCGTCAAAGATTCAATACGGTGCGTGAAGACGCGGTGCTACAACGTAGCATTGCTTTATTTAACCAAAACACCTTTGCGTTAACAGAACAATGGCTTCTGCATGTTGGCGCCCGTTATGATGTAATGCGTGCCCGCGTAGAGAGTAACGACGCGGCAAATAGCGGTAAGTCATCTGATGGTATTTTCTCGTTAAAAGGCGGGTTAAGCTATCAAATGAGCGCCAATTGGCAAACCTATTTTAATGTGGGACAAGGTTTTCACTCTAATGATGCCCGCGGCACTACAGCAACACGTGTACCGCAAACTGATGAAGCCATTGAGCCAGTAGACTTTTTAGTGCGTAGCACCGGCGCCGAACTTGGCATGCGGTATTTCGATTTTACGACCTTTAACGCCTCTGTCGCATTGTGGCACTTAGACGTGGACTCGGAATTATTGTATGTTGGCGATGCGGGCACCAACGAGCCTAGTCGTGCATCGCGCCGCTATGGCCTAGAGGTGGCGGCATACTATTGGTTAAATAACCGCTGGAGTGTAGACACAGAACTGGCGCTTACCCGCTCACGATTTACTGAAGATGCACCAGATGAGGGAAATTATATTGATGGTTCATTACCCATGGTGTTAAGTATGGGGCTTATTTATAAAGCCGATGACGCTTGGCAAACAAGCATGCGTCTGCGCCATTTTGGCAAACGCACACTGGACAGTTTTAATGAACAACGTTCTGCCTCGTCTACTGTGCTAAATGGCAATTTGAAGTACACCTGGTCAAGATGGCACATTTCTCTAGATCTTTTAAATATACTCAACAGCAAAGCCAGTGATATAGAGTATTTTTATGCGTCTCGATTAAACACTGAAGCGGCAGAGGGTATTGAAGATCGACATGTACATCCTATGGAGCCTAGAACCTTACGTATCAGCGCAACTTATGCATTTTAACCCTTTCACCAACTCCGTTTATCGCTCCTTTTTGAGGCATCCTATAGAGTAACTATGGTGCCTCTTATGTGTTTTTTACAATTAAGACCATAAATCTAAGTGTCTAAATTAATTATTTATTCTAAAAAATCACAAAATAAAATACATATTTATTTTATTAGCACTTGACCTCAGCCTATTTTTTGCACAAATTAAGCATCCCATAATTGATACGTTTAGGTGCCACATGACCTCCCCGTTTGTATTATCTGTACATAGAAATTTCGCCCTTAAGATGAAAGAGACTGGCAGTGACGAGCAGGTTATTGCGTCGCATTTACAAGAGGTACTGCTAGACGACGAAGAAATTCATCATATATTGCAAGAGCTTACTCAGCAAACTGAACACATGTCTTAGATAATCATTTGTTGAGGGACGTAAGGGAGAAAAATTGTTGGGGGAAAATCCCCCAACCAAAACCACACGGGTTAATATCCAGGAAGGAGCAGCGCATGAACACTACTTCTGTTGTCCATGTTAATGAGGCTAGATGAATCTAGCATGACAATTCAGTGGCAGTTTTATGAAGTTGTCACGTGTTAATCTACTTAATCCTTACTTTAGCAAACAACGCTTTAACTCTGTGGTGCTGTAAAAGTACTGCGTACCTGCATAAGCTTGGCAGTCTGCTTTAAAGCGCGTTTCTTGCTCGTGATGCAACATACGGATCAGAGTAAGGTTTTCGGCGTTGCGATACACGTCCCATTGCACGTTGGCCGACATAGGTGATACTTTGCCACTGCGCCAGGCGCTGTTTTGGTAACTGTATACCATATGCTCGGGTAACGACTCGCTCCCTCCGGCAATGCCCAAATAAGCCGCTAACGGCATTAACACTTGAGCGTGCGTAAAGCGGAATGTAGCGACATACCCATTAGGGTTTTCTGCTTTTTCCAACATATCTTGAACTAAACGTCCAGCCAGCTTGTAGGTAATATCTTCCCCCACAAACCCGGGGCCTCGCCCATAAAAGGAGTCAGCGTCATCTAATTCTGCTAGTGGTAATAGGTGCTCTGCCAGTAAGAAGGGACTAAAATCAAACTCCCCTTCTACCGCTAGATTACTGGCAATACTGTATAAGCTATATAGCACATTGGCGGCATCCACCGGATTGCGAATGGCATCATCGTCATCTGGCAGGGTTAACACAATATCGCCTTGTGTTAACTTCGCCATAAACATGGGTGAAAAAAACCGTGCTAACATCGCCTCGGCCGCTTCTTTTACCTGAGGCTGGTTTTCTAGCTGCTGCATCACTGCTAGCAAGCGTGGATCACTTTCACGATACCGTTCAAAGGCTTCACTGCCCTCGGCTTTATAAAAATACAATGTGGCTTCATCGGCTTTTGCTGTATCGACTAATGGACTTAAATCAGGTTTAAGAGCGAGTAGCCCTGCTATAAAAGCCTCTCCGCTTTGATCGGCGCGTTCACGCCCCGAATGTAACACGGCGATACGCTGTTGCTGCTGTACAGCATCACTGAATAACAGAGGATGGCGGGCAATAAGGCGTGTAGCCAGCCCTTGCTGCTCTTGTTTGCCCAAACCTGAAATAGCGCCATAATTGGTCGTTAATTGATCGGGTAAATGCGCCTGATGTAGGCGTTCGATCAACTGCATCAGTGCTTGCCCTGACGGCGTGAGTGCTTGTTCATGATTAGCTAGCTGCAATAGCTGCAACATAAGATCATCATCACCTCGGCTGGACAAATAACGCGCACCATGCCGCGCAACATGCTCTACGCTAACCAGGTTAAAGCCCTCGGGTGGTAAGCTGTATTGCTGCCAATCTTGTAAAGGCTGGTACGGTGTTTTGCTGGTGAGTAAATAAAGCGCTGTCGACGCTGGCTCGGCGAGCGTTGTATCGGGCAAAGCTTGCACTGCGGATACTGCAGTTTGATGCTGAACAGTCTCCGTTGCAGCGGGTTCTGTTGCCGGTTGGCAAGCCTGCAATAACACAAAACTACTTAGCACCGCGATAGACCGCGCACGTATAGAATAACGTTTCATCACACTTCCTTATCCTTTATAGTATAAAGGCCGGAACAGTGTTCCGGCCTTGTCGTTTTCGCCATAATCTCTTGTGTTGTCAGTTGACACAATGTGATTAAAACGTGGTTAAAACTTACCGCTTATCCCAACTTGCCAAGCACGACCAAACTGCTCGTGTTCATACACCCGATTACGATCACCCTGATAACGAATGGCTTTGCTATCGGTTAAGTTGGTGGCTTCTAAAAACACCGACAAGTCTTTCGTTAGTTTGTAACTTGCCGTGTAATCAAGCGTACCGCGACCATCCCAATACAGGTTTAAATCTGGGTTCGCGGTATCAAAGGCATCGATATACTCAGAACGATAGTTATAGGCTAACTGCGTACTAAATTTGGCAATATCGTATTGCAGTGCCAGGTTCACAGTATGACGGCTAGTACCATTTAATTCAGTTTTACCAATACCAAAGGGTAAATCGGCTTCTGACTTGGTATGGGTATAGTTAGCAATAAAGCCTAAACCACTCCACGCGCCAGGTAAAAAGTTTAATGATTGCTGCCAGTTTAGCTCTGCACCATATAAATAGCCGCTATTACCGTTTTCTGGCCGCACCATTCTAAAACCATCAAACTCGCCACCGCTTAACTCACTGCGGGCTTTAAAAATTGGATCGGATAACTTCTTGTAAAACACGCCTGCCGAGATCAAGCCGACTGGCGCAATATAAAACTCGCTGGTTAAATCGAGGTTGTGGGCATAGGTTGGCTTCAAATCGATATTACCAATATCTACCGTACCACGGCCCGACTCACGATCTTCAATAATAAAGTACGGAACTAAATCAACAAAGTTAGGCCGTCTTAACCCCGTACTGTATGCGGCTTTAATAATAACGCCATTATCCAGTTCTTGGCGTACATGAACGCTTGGGAAGAGGTTTGTGTAACGTTTGCTCGCGTCTACCAAGCTGGCCGTATCGGTATCTAAATCGTACTCGAAGGCTTCGCCGCTATTTTTGGTTTGTTCTACCCGTGCTCCAAATAACACGGTAGTGCTATCCCATTCCAATTTGTTTTGTACGTAAGCAGATAAAATATCTTCTCCCGCCTTGTAATCTGCGGTAATCGAAGGCGCTCCACGATCTAAGAAGTCAGCATTTTCAAAAATGGCACGGTAAGCATTTACAAAGTCGCGTTGTAATTTCGGGCCATTATTGTAAAAGCCATCAAAGGGTAAAGACTGCTTATCAATGATCACATCGGCATAGCTTGGCGCGTTAGTGCCAACACTGTTACGTATGCGATTTTCATCGTTAGACTTATCTTTTAAGCGGGCTTTAGCACCAAACTTTAGTTCAGAATAGGCATTACCCCATTGCCCTGGCCGAGTAATATTAAAAGCATAGGCTTGCTCTGTTTCGTCGGCGCCGCCGGTACGGCGTTCATAACGACGCCAAGTCATTTCTGATGGCGCAAAATTAAAATCGGTTCTTACCACACCACCCGTCGCATTCAGAATTTGGTAAGTAGGCAAATCGGGATTACTAAAGTCGTATGCGACACGTGGGCGGCTGTTTTCGCGGTATAGCAAATAATCGCGGTTTGGATAGGCTTGTTTGGCTGATGCATACGACGCTTGGAAATCTGCGGTATAGGTGTCCATCACCATGCGCCCACCCAACACCGTGGTATTGATGGTATTCACAAAGGTACGATGACGTAATTCCTTTTCAAACGTGGCGCGCCCCGCAATACCTTGTTGTTGAGTAGACTCTGGGGTGTAACGTTCCCACTCAACTAACAGGGTGTCTCGATATTCGTTATCTTCAAACCGTGAGTAATTGTGCGAAAGATACAGATATTTATTGTCGTCGATTCTAACGTCAACACGGCCACTTAAACCACTGCGAATGCGCTTTAACTCATAATCTTTAAACTCGGTAAATTCTGGCACAAAATTACCATTGTCGAGTTCCATCCAACCGTGTTCAACATTATCGGTGACTCGATTTGTTTCACTGTGCTGGGCTGAAAAAATAAAACCTGCGTTGTCATTGCCGCCAAATTTATTACCAAAGGTGAGGCTCGCTTTATAGGCATCACCACTCCCTTTTTCATTTTTACCACCCGATATTTTGCCACGTAGTATCCGGCCTTGAGCATCAAGCGCACCTTGCGTAATAATATTAATATTACCGGCAATGGCATCGGCATCCATCTCAGGAGTGATGGCTTTGGTTAATTCTAAAATGGAAATAATATCTGAGGGGATGGTGTCTAAATCAACTGCGCGCGTGCTGCTATCCGGCGAGGGCACATTAACGCCATCAATCGTAACATTAGTAAATTCTAACGGTGCGCCACGCACGTTCACATACTTACCTTCGCCTTGATCGCGTTGAATAGAAGCACCGACTAAGCGCTGCATAGCTTCAGCTACGTTATCATCTGGGAAGCGTCCTAAATAATCTGACGACACAACTGATTTCACATTATCAGAAGCGCGCTGAATATTCAGTGCACGCGATTGCGCATCGCGGCTACCTACAATATGCAGCACTTCAACATCATTACTCGCAAAACGTAAATTAAGCTCAGCGCCTTGCTCGTCACTGACAACAACATCAACGGTTTTTGCTGCATAGCCTAAGTAGCGGATCTCTAATTGATAGGTGCCTGCGGCTAAGTTGTCAAACCGAAAACGCCCTTGGCGATCAGTTGCCGTTTCGCGGTTACTACCAACTAGGCGAAGTTGCGCACCTTGCAATAACACATTGCGATCGTCGCTCAGCTGGCCGCGTATACCTTGGCTATCAATGGCAGTAACCGCAACACGTAATGGCACGTCTACCCCTTGCGCCAATGAAGAGGCAGGGGCAAAACAGGCAATAGCAATGGCTGCAGCTACAGCGTTTTGCGTAAAGGTAGGTCGGAATAAAGCAGTCATAAGCGAATAAGCCCTATCAAGTAGTATGTTAGTAAGGAATGAAGTGGCTTACTTTGCGGTGTAAATATGACAAAAAAACGACACCATAGTGATTGTCTGAGCTGAAATGACCCGGGTCTGAATAGCTCTGTAATTGTGACAAGATCAAATTGATTGTCATCGTTTTGTCATACTGCCTTTACACACTCATGGTTTAATTTCGCGTTGTGATCTTGACCATAATAACTGTGTCAACCGATTTGGACTCTAAAACACCATGTGGCGACAACACCTGCTGAAAATTATGCTACCGGTACCGCTGTTATGTGCGGGCCTGATGCTGGCGTTAACCCTTGGCGTATCAAAGCTGCCTCCAAAGATAGATTGGTTTGATATTTTAGGTGAAGGGATCGTGTTGTTAGTCGCGCTGTTATGGCTCACGCTGATAATTAGTAGTCGTCCGGCAGGCCGAGTGACGGAGTGGCTTTACTACGGTAGCCTTTTATTGGTGTGCTCATTTTTTCTGGATCTTATTGACGAGTTTGTTCGCTATCCCGAACATATTCGGGTGATGAGCTGGTTAGAATCCTTGCCGGCGCCAATTGGTATGTTGCTGCTTACCTATGGGTTAGTGGGCTGGCATCGTGAGCAACGCATTATTAATCGGCAGTTACGAGGGCGCGAACGCTTTTTGCGTGATCATCGGCTATTGGATCCGTTAACCCAGGTATATGGTCTTGACTACTTGTATGCCGTACTGGTTCGTGATCTTGAACTGCATCACGCTAAGCAGCAGCCGCTGTGTTTAGCAATGCTTAATATTCAGCAATTTGCCGCGTTTAATCGCCGCTATGGCGTTGCCGCAGGCGATACCTATTTAGTGACCTTATCAGAGCAACTCTGTAGCCAATTACGCGCTTCAGACATTTTATGTCGGTATGCGGGTGATCGCTTTGTCATTTTGCTTGCCAATACCAACCAACAGCAAGCTGAGATTTTTGTTCAGCATGTGCAGCAGCACTTAGCCAGTTTGCCTGCTCTGCATGAGACGTTAGCATTGGATATTGTGGCATGCGATGTGTCAACCCTTAGCGCCATGGAAGCACTACGGCATACCGAACACGCATTAAACAGCCTTAAATCGCCGTATTATCCTTTGGCAATGCATATGGCTCAAGGGTAAATCATGCTCACGACACCTTTTAGCCAATCAGATAAAACACTTTTACTGCAACATGGCCCCAGTGCGTTATTACAATTAGCACAACGACGCGGTGGGCGTTTGCACAAATTATTAAGTGGCACAGGTATTTTTGAACAAGATCTAACGCATCCTCATGCCCGTTGCCCACATAAAGATTGGCTTACACTGATTGGTCGTTGCCAACAATTACAAAGCCCAGAACTCCCCTTTTTACTCGCTAACAGTATGCTACATAACCCTCACTGTGCTCTCAGTCAAAGCCTGTCGGTCGCGCAGCATTTACAGCAAAGTTTGCAACAGTTACGGTATTTTAAACATCATTTGTTTCCGGGATTGTTTGCACAGGTGCATCAGTTTGAGCATACCGTGATGATTGTGCTAAAGCCTAGTGTTGACCTTGGTCAGCAGCACGCTTTTATGCTGAACTTGGCTATGTCTTTTATTATTAATCTGATTAGACACCAACTCGGCTGCACCAAAACGCTTAGGGTATTACTGAAGCAAGATAGCCCAGCACATCCTCAACATTTTACGACCCAATGGCAGTGCCATATTCAGTTTTCTGAAGATTTTGATGCGTTATGTATTCCGCTTGCCCTCTGGCAACGGCCTTTTAAAGGGTATCAACCGGAACGTTTTAAACAACACCGTTTAGCCTGTTTTCAGCTTAACAAGCAATTGCCTGCGCAGCCTGGTCTACTCGAATTATTACAACGACACATCGCCAAAACCTTACCAGCAGCCTTGAGTTTAGAGCAGGCTGCCAACTTGCTGCAGCTTAGTAGTAGCAGCTTAAAACGGCTGCTACAACAGCATAACACGCACTTTGCGGCACTGGTTGATGACGTTCGCCGCGATAAAGCTTGCTTACTGTTACTGCAAGGCGAGCTGTCTAATCGCCAACTGGCACAACAGCTGGGTTACTCAGACGAACACAATTTTCGCCGTGCTTTTAAACGTTGGACGGGCATGTTGCCCAGCAGCGTTAAAGTACTTTCTTACTAACCGTAATGCTTGGCTGTGATGCCAGGTTTCAAGGAAACACCATGACATTTTTCACGCGTCTTATCTTTTGTACTGCAATACTGCTATTTGTGTCCAGCACGCCGGTATATGCTGACACAACAGCTCCCGCCACGTTAAGTTTTGCCGTGCTAGGCGACGCTGAACCAAAACCCAAGGCAGAGTTTCCGCATATGGCAAAAGCCGTGGCCGATATTAACCAATTAACGCCTGCGCTGAATTTACAATTTGTACTGGGTGTAGGAGACATTGCCCATAAAGGCACCTTACTGCAATACGAGCAAGCTACACCGGTTTTACAAGCGTTAACGCTACCGTTTTATCCTATTATGGGTAACGAAGAGTATGGCAGCACGGTTGAACGGTTTTTACAATTTGCCAATCTGTGGAACGCAGATAAAACCCGTATTGACGCCATTCGTTATACGTTAGAATTTCCGCAAGTGGCTATTGTATTGGCCTCACCGGATTTTAGTCGCGATTTTAACGATGATGGCATTGCTTGGTTAACCAACGAAGTGCGCCGCTTAGCGCCAAAACCGGTTATGCTGGTAGTGCATGGTGCGCAACAAGGTGTATACAAGGAAAATGCTGAAAAAGGGATTAGCCATCCTGGATTTGTCACGGATGTGGTAAGCCAGCCAAATGTACGCGCCGTTATTTCAGGCGATTTACACATGGATATGCCACGCGTGAACCATTCGTTAACCTTAAATGGCGTGCATTATTTGCACATACCCGCGTTAGAACGCACCAAAATCCCCGATGAAAGCCAGCATACTGCGATGTACCGAGTGTTCCATGTGCACCAGGATGGCCGTGTTGAGGTAGAAACTTATCAAACCGGCACACTCACACCGATAGCGCGTTACCATTATCAATTTACGCTGTAAGTAACAATAGCGCCGGTGTTATCTGTCTTGATCATACCGGCTATAGGCCAAACTCAGGAATGTCCATGTCTGCCGAAAAACGCTCACCGGCTTCTAGCTGATCAAAAATCCACAATAAATGCCCAACTTTGATCTGTGGTTGCCCAGTGTGTTTAGTAATGCCATGTACATAATCGCGAAACTCTGCCCCTAAACCGCACTGATCCGCCTCGGCTAATGCATTTTGTAAGGCAGTATAACTTAGCGGTTTATGGGCATGCTGCGCCATATCTTGCTCGATTTTCTGCTTACGATAAAATCGATAACACCACCAACACATCGCACCTATACTGCAAAACGTCAGGATGATAAACATGTTATGGCCCTACTATTCTTACGGTGTACACTTACTGTACGCTTTATACTTAGTGTTTTGAGGATGTAATCATACTGCGTAAGACGCCATCACGCCGGATCAAGCCATGATAGAGCGCAGCAGAGATATGCAAAATAACCAGTAAAATGAGTGCAATACTTAACCATGCATGCAGCTCTCTAAAAGCACCATACCAGGCTAAATCGGTTGCAATAATACTGGGTAACGACACGCCAAACACACTTAACGGCCGCCCTGCGGCGTTTTGCATTAAATACCCCGAAAGCGGCATAAGCAGTAAGAGTGCATAAAACGCCAAATGCGTCAGCTTCGCGATGGCATGTTGCCATTTGGGGACTGTATTAGGAAGTGCTGGGGTGCGAGACGACAAACGCAACGCCACGCGCAGCAACACCGCAAATAACGCTACCACACCTGCAATTTTATGCCACTGTAATAAGGTGTATTGCCAAGGCCCTAAACTGGACACCATGCTTAACCCCACAAACAATAATGACAAAATTAAGGCGGCCATTAACCAATGCACAAGACGCATTGCAATAGGGTAAACCTGTGGCTTATTCATCGCCCGCTCCTTTTGCTGAATTATTGCCGGTTACTGATTCAAGGAATACTTCGCGGGCACGTCGCCGATGCGACTCGGCATAGGCGGCTGCGCGAGCCCGTAAAATAGGATCCTCAGACGGTTGTATGCCAGCGGGCAACACTAAGGGATCAAAATTAAGTGCGTCACATTGATGCCCTTTTTGCTCACTGGCGGCGGTAATTACTAATTGCCCTGCGGTCAGCTGCGGATTGGTAGCAGGCCACAATACTGTCGCGTCACTGGCATTATCGGTAGCCGTTGCTAAAGTAAAGACCAAATCAAAGGTGACGGGGCCTTGCGCTAAACGCGTAAATAACTCTTGTTGTAACGAATCGGTCACCGCCAGCTCGTGCTGAGAGTCCTGCTGGGAGCCTTGCTGAGAATCACTCGATAGCGTCTCTGATGTCGCAGCAGGTACTGCGGCCCAGCGTACAGCTTGCTGTTGCCCTGCGTTGTTTATTAGGTAAAACGCATTAATACTATGATATTGCTCGGTCGCATAACTGTGCGTAGGTTGATAACTGGCTCGCCATTGTAAAAACGCGGCACTTTCAGGATGTGCGGCAAAAAACTCAGCAATTGTATTGTTTTTAATGGCTTGTAATTGCTGATAAAACTTTTCTGGCGTACCAACGGGCAGCACGGGAGGCGTATTCATTGCGGTGCGCCATTGTGCCGCGCTGTCGGGTAACAGTGTTAACGCTAAACTACGCACCGGTGCTTTAACATCTGGCGCAGTGGGATTGTTACCAGCAACCGAAAAACGGCCAATAAACGGATGCCGTCCGGTTTGAAACACGGTGGCATTTGAGTATTCCGCTAAGGCGCCAGAGGCGATAAACTCGCCGCTAACGCAGAATCCGTTGGCATGTGCACGACGAAAGCCTTGCTGTACTTCATCACCCTGCTGTAAATTAACAAAGTCTTGGGCACTAACGGGTTGCCCTTTATCACTTGCGGCATAGATAAAAGCAGCAATTATTGCCGCAACGATTACCAAAAAAGCCCCATATCGCATTATACTGTACATCCGTTAACACTTATCTGGGCATGAAGATAAGTGAAAAACCAAGGCTTGTCACCTATCCTGGGCATTTAATCTCATTGCGGTACAACGACAAAAATCCTAGTCTGTAAGCGTACTTGCACAGACACCGTATATACATCATCAATACAGTCTGGCTTTGTCAGCATAATCACTTTGTAAGAGCGAAAACCACGATGCTTACCGATAAAAAACCTCGCCATCTGTTTTCTGGACACTGGCTAAGTCAACGTGGCACAGTTAGCCTCGTTGGGTGTTTATTACTTAGCTTACTTGGCTGCAGTCAGCCCGCAGTATGGCAATCAGGTGACATTATCCAAGTGCCTCTTCACACGCTGAGGCCAACACAACCGGCAGTGGCGCATGATCAAATTGCCGCTAATTTAGCGCGCTTTCGGTTAAATAGAGACGCTTTATTTACCGAATTATGCGCCAGTGCAGGTCGCGGGAGATTACGCGCGTTTTCAGCAGAATCGCAGCCTACGCTTGCGCAAAGTTATCAATGCGAACACGCACACCCGCAACCCGCTAACGCCGCCGATATTAATCCTGTCGTATTAGGCCCTGATCAGCAATTATACCTAATTGATGGCCATCATACGTTTTCTACCTTTATGGATATGCCAGAAGGCGGCTCGGAGTTACTCGTTACCGTAAGGCTGCAACAGGTTTATCACGATATTTCTCTTGCTGAGTTTTGGCAACACATGCAAGCCAATGCCCATACTTGGCTATTTGATGAACAGGGTCAAGCGATCCGTTATCAGGCATTACCTACTCAACTGGGTAGAAAACACTTAGCTAATGATCCATTTCGGGCGGCGATGTTCTTTTTACGCGGCGGGGTATGGCAAAAGCCCAACCCCGCAATCCCTTTTGTAGAATTTTATTGGGCACAATATTTAAAAGATCAACCGCAGCTTGCCTTTCCTGGTTACAGTGATGCCGCAACATATACCCAATGGCTAGAGCGCCTTGCGCAACACCTAAGTGCGTTATCGCCAGACACGCTGATCCATGGGCAATTTACCGCAGCACAGCTGGGATTAATTCCGACGCAGAAACTCACTTTTACCGCCCATTTACTCTGCCAACCTAAGCAAGATGGCGCGGTGTTAGGGCGCTTAGGATTAGCATTACAAGAGCAAGGTATGGTAATTAATTGCGCTACGGCACTAAACTAATACGGTGATTTTAGCTTTGCGACGTTAACGTAGTGATTCTGCTAGCGAATACCTTATTCTCGAACCTGTTGTTGCAACCTTAGCGTTATTGCACTACTCTGAAACAGCTAACGCTGTGAAAACGCTGATAAGTTTTAAAAAGCTGACGACTGACGACTTAGCAAGGTGTAGTTAGCTAACGCCAATTACGCCGCCTAACATAACAAGGATACCTTCATGATAAATACCGTATTAAAAGCCAGTGTATTAAGTGCTATGCTGCTTTGTGGCATAAGCCAGGCCAATGCCAGTGTATTTGCATCTGATCACGTGATTGCCGAGCAACAGCATCACTATAATAAACAACAGGTATTGTCGTTTGTAGACGACACTCAGGTTCAACGTAAGCTGATTGAACTTGGTGTAAACCCGGCCGATGCAAAAAATCGTATCGCCAATATGACGGCAGCCGAATTAACCGCATTAAACACCCAACTTAATGAGATGCCTGCGGGGGGTGTTGTTGGCACTATTCTTACTGTGCTGGTGGTGGTTGCCGTGCTAGATTTAATGGGTATTACTGACGTTTATCCGTTTATTCGCCCCATTTAATTATACACTTAGTTGTACTTTTAACTGTACTTCTAACTGTACTTCTAATTGAAGATTTAATTGAACTCTGTGTACCCCCGCTTTCAGCAAACGCGCGTCGCCGCGCGTTTGCTTATTTTATGCTTACTGCTGCTACTAAGTGCCTGCCAAACGCCTCCGCAAACGCAGCAACTATTTACTAACCCGCCTGCCATTGCCAAACAACATCAGATTGCGCAGGTACCTTTTTATCCACAACAAGATTTTTTTTGTGGGCCAACAACCTTAGCCGAAGTAGCCAATTTTTATGGCCTAAATACTACACCTGACATTATTGCCCCGAATACCTTTACACCTGGCTTGCAAGGCACCTTACAGATCGAAATGGCTGCTGCAACTAGGCAATTAGGCTTAGTGGCTTATGAGCAACGTGGTACGCTGTCGCAGCTATTAAGCTTGATTGCCGAAGATATCCCGATCATTGTGCTGCAAAATAATTCGATTAGCTGGCTGCCACAATGGCATTATGCGGTGGTTATTGGCTATGACTTGGTCACACAAGAGGTGATTTTACATACCGGGGTGACGGCTGAACATCGTTTAAATATCGCCACCTTTGAGCGCACCTGGCAACGTGGTAATTATTGGATGCTTGCCATGCTCCCTAGCAGTCAAGCCAGCAAGCATTTAGAGCCTTTTCTGTATACCAAAGCGTGTCAGGATCTCCTAAATACCCAACAAATTACGGCGGGGATTGCCGCGTTAACAACGGCAACCCAACACTGGCCCGACTATTGGTTACCGTATTTTTTACTCGCCAACCATTACCTTACCACTGAGCCTTTGCTCGCCGCGCACTGGTTTGCGCAGGGCTGGCATGTCGCTCAGCACGAGATTGCCTATTTAAATAACTACGCGGTGTTACTTAGCCAATTAGCGTGTCATCAAAGTGCCAGCGCACTGTTACAACGCGCTTTACAACTGGCACCCGACAATAGCACCTTGTTAAGTAGCCAACAGCGTATTACCACGGCTCAGGCCACCGCAGTGCCTACCGCAACGTCTTGCGTACTCTCGCTACCCTTTGCTCCGGAATAATTACCGTAAGCACTACCCTTGATCGCATTTCGATCTTATACTGTATATAAATACAGTTAAGCGAGGTGAATCATGACAGCATCATTACTTGGCCAGGCGGCATTGGGTAAGATCATCGCCTTACCCTTATTTAGCCATCACATTTCAGCGGGATTTCCTTCGCCCGCACAAGATTATGTGGAACGCACACTGGATTTAAATGAGCTATGTATTCGGCATCCCACGGCAACCTTTTTTGTAAAAGTCAGTGGTGATTCAATGAAAAATGCCGGTATTTATCATGAAGATATCTTAGTGGTAGATCGCGCCCTGCATGCTCGGCATGGCGATATTGTAGTAGCCTTTATTAATCAGGAGTTTACGGTAAAGGAGTTGCAGCTAAAGCCGCAGCTACAATTGTGCCCACATAATCCCGATTATCCCGTATTACCGATCCGTGACACCGACGAGTTTGAGGTATTTGGCGTGGTAACCAGTGTTATTCGGAATATTCCACGGCCATGAGTCAGGCACGTTGTTTTGCCCTAGTCGACTGTAATAATTTTTATGCCAGCTGCGAAAAATTATTCCGGCCCGATCTAAAACATACACCTGTGGTGGTGCTGTCGAATAATGACGGATGTGTGGTAGCGCGCTCGAAAGAAGCCAAAGCGCTCGGCATTAAAATGGGCGTGCCCGCGTTTCAAATTCGTGAGCAGTTAGAGCAAGGCAAGGTATTAGCGTTTTCGTCTAATTATGCGTTATATGCTGATATGTCGGCACGGGTAATGACCACGCTAGAACAATTAGCACCCGCAGTAGAAGTGTATTCGATTGACGAAGCGTTCTTGGACTTAAGTGGACTAGGTGCTACTCAGGATCTTAATGTCTATGGCCAGCATATTCGCCAAACCATTCAGCAATGGCAAGGGATCAGCGTTTGCGTGGGTATTGCCCCCTCAAAAACACTGGCCAAACTGGCTAACCATGCGGCCAAAAAATGGCAAAAAACCGCAGGCGTGGTGGATTTATCTTGCCGAGAACGCCAGCGAAAACTCCTAGCCTTATTACCGGTTAGCGAAGTATGGGGCATTGGCAGCAAACTCAGCGTTAAGCTGATTAAGTTGGGTATTGAAACCGCATTGGATTTAGCCGATGCCAATCCGGCGTTTATTCGCCAGCAATTTTCGGTGGTTGTCTCGCGTATTGTGCAAGAGCTAAATGGCGAATCGTGCTTGGCACTCGAACACGTGGCGCCACCAAAGAAAGAAATTGTTAGCTCACGCTCTTTTGGTGAACGCATTACCTGCAAACAACAGATGCAAGAAGCCATTAGCGAGTATGTCGCGCGCGCCTGCCAAAAACTGCGTAAAGAAAGGCAACAGGCTAAGCAATTGTCGGTGTTTTTACGCACCAGCCCGTTTAGTGATAAACAGCGCGATCCTTTCTATGCTAACAACATTAGCCAAGCCCTTGCGCAACCGAGTGCCGATACCCGTGATTTTTTAAGTTTAGCGCAGACCTTGTTGGATCGTATTTGGTGTGACGGGTATCGCTATGCCAAAGCAGGCGTTATGCTGTCTGATTTTTATGATGAAGGCGTGTATCAAACCTGTTTATTTGATCACGCACCCGCGCTACCACGCACTGATAATTTGATGTCGGTGATTGATCAGTTAAATCGCTCAGGCAAAGGTAAGATCTGGTTTGCGAGTCAAGGCATGCAACAAGCGTGGTCAATGAAGCGCGGTATGTTATCGCCCCAATACACAACACATTGGGGCGATTTACCGAAAGTGACCTGATCTACGCGCTCGGTACCGGTTCATGCACAGCCCGAGCTAATCGCTCTAGAATAGCGGCCCATTCGGCTGTTTGTGGCGGCGTTTCTAACAAGATCTGTGCGGCGCCAGCCTGATCAGCGGCAAACAATTCACGGTATAAGGCTTGGCCAAACGCCACAGGATCCCTTGGCATGGCGTTTGAATAAAACGGTTGTAGTGTTGCGGGTAACGCCTGTTGATGTAACACCGCAATCTTGGCGGACGTGTGGCTAACTTCTGCTATCAAGTCAGCATAGGCTAAACAACGTAACGGCGTATTGGGCTGATAGTGCGCTTTAACATTACCCGCCACTTTAATGTGATGTGATTTAGGATGATACACCGGCAGCCCTAACACAGCCTCTAAATCCGCTTGGCTGATCGGGCCGGCACGTAAAATTTCTATTTTATCGCTCACCAAGCTCACAATGGTTGATTCCAAACCAAATTGGCAATCGCCCCCATCTAATACCGCTTCAATGCGACCGTCTAGCCCATGTAACACTTGCGTAGCGCTCGTTGGACTTAGTTTTTTATACCGATTTGCCGAAGGCGCGGCTACAGCTAAATGCTGTTGCCGTAATACCTGTAGTAACACTGGATGCGCTGGCACGCGCACGCCAATACTGTCTAACCCCCCCGTAACCACAGGACTAACATGATCCGCTTTGGGTAACAACAAGGTGAGTGGACCAGGCCAAAACGCCTCGGCCAGTGTGTAAGCTGCGGGGGGTATCGCTTTAGCCCAGTTGCTGAGTACACTGGCGTCTTCAATATGCACGATAAGTGGATGATCCGCAGGGCGCCCCTTAGCTGCAAAAATGCGGCTTACCGCCGAGGGATTTGTGGCATCGGCGGCTAAACCATATACCGTTTCGGTAGGTACAGCGACTAAATGGCCTTGTATCAACAAATCGGCGGCGGTGGCAACATCGGCTGCGATTGCAGCATCTAGCCTTAAGGTGTTAATCAACACAGACTCCTTAATACCCTCGTTATGGATTGCATAACGGGCAATGGGCAGCTGAGGCGGTGGCCGTGGCTGCCGGTTCTTGTTCGGTGTAGCCGCATTGCTGGCAGCATTTATGATAATAGTGTACCGCTGATGTGGGGTAAGCACAGGTTTCACAGGGCAAACCGGCCACTGCTTGGCCACGCCAAAAGTTAGGGGTTTGACACTGAGGACATAGCGCAACATAACGTGCAGCGAGTTGCTCTGCCGCTTGTCGAATATAGTGTTGCCGCGCGGGGCATAAATGCGCGCGATAATCAGGTTGCAACAAGACGGGTTCAGTTAATTGTGCTGTCGCGGTGATCCGCCCCGCAGCGAATAAGCTTTTCGTAATAGCAGAAAACCCTATTAAGCCTTTTTGTACGGTTTCCCCTACGCGTAACATCCAGCCTTGCGCGGGATCATGACGTAAAATATGCGCCTCAATCGCCGCCAGATCGGCACTTTCCAACGCCGACAATGCAATAGGCCCTGCGGCCTGTGCCACAATTTCTTGGCCTGTAGTATGATCTAACAATACCAATAATTCGGTGTCCCAATTCATCATACCCGGCAAAGGCCCGCCACCAAAGGTTCCCTCACTGCCAATACCGATTGGTAGCCCTGTTAGCGATAGTGCCAGCCGCGCTTTTTCTCGGGCACACTCCAATGGGCTAAGCTGACGAGGGATTTCACCAGAAAACGTTCCCAACGTGTCGGTATCGAACTGATCCGTTGCAACCAAGACAATACCTGCCTGCGCTAATGCTGGCGCAATAAGGGCGTATTTTTCATGCTTGGTCAGTAAGGCAGCAGTAGTATTCATGTTCGTATCCATGGTGGTATTTATATTATAACAAGATTAACGGTGTTGTAGATAAGCAATAAACGCTCTTGCCGCTACACTCAGCGGATTGGTTTTATGCCATACCGCTGACCAATGCCGTACACACGGAAAATGCTCAACCGTTAACATTGCAATACCCGGTGCCATAGTGCTAGGTTGATTAGGCTGTAATGGTGGTGGGCACACTGCCACTTCAGAGAGAACCCCTATGCCTAAGCCTGCTGCCACAGCATGCTTAATAGCTTCATTACTGCCCAAACTCATCACCACGTTGGGTGTAAACTGCAGCCGTTGAAAATGTTCTTCCACCGCCATACGGGTGCCACTACCCGCTTCACGCATTAACCAGCGCTCGTTAGCTAAATCAGCAAGCGTAATAGCTTTACCTTGTTGCGGATGCGCTTGTGCGGCAATCACAATAAGCGGATTTTGTTGAAAGACCATACGCTCGAGTGCCGGATCATGCGGTGGCATCATCATCACCGTAAGATCGTCTATACCTTGTTGCAACCGTTGTACAATACGATCGCGGTTTTCAATGGCTAATTCAATTTCAATACCCGGGTGCGCTGTGACAAATGGCCCAAGTAAATCGGGTACAAAATACTCGGCCGTGGTGACCGCCGCGATACGCAATCGCCCCGATTCTAAGCCATTAATCGCGGCTAAATTGGCTTCAAAGCGTTGCCAGCATCCGGCTAATTCACGCACCGTTTTATACAACACCTCACCGGCTTGGGTCAGCCGAATTTTACGGCCAGTGGGTTCAAATAGCGGCTCGCCAATGGTATCGGCTAATTCACGCAACTGGACAGAAACCGTAGGCTGACTGACATAAAGCGACTTTGCCGCTGCCGTTACCGATAATAAACGCGCAGTCGCCTCAAAGGCACGCAATTGCTGTGGGGTTATACGCTGAAAACGCGCTAACGTTGTGGCAGGCATAGTGCAGGAAAAACCTTATTGTTGAACGCCAATTCATAGATTATAAGCTATAGGTTTGATTAAAACTAAATATTATAATCAATATAATTTTTCCGCTAAAGTTGCGCCACTTAACTAGCAAGGGGTACGCAGCATGCAAACACATACAACGCAATCATCTGCTTCACAATCAGAGACCGCTGAGAATATCACCATTACCGTGGCCTTAGGTGATGGTATTGGCCCAGAAATTACCCAAGCCACCTTACGTATTTTAGCTGCCGCCGGCGCCCGCATTACGCCTGAATTTATAGATATTGGCGAACGTGTTTATTTAGCGGGCCATAGTTCGGGTATTCATCCTGCTGCATGGGACACCTTAAGACGTAACAAGGTATTTTTAAAAGGCCCTATTACGACCCCCTCAGGCAGTGGGTATAAAAGCTTAAATGTCACCATACGTAAATCGTTAGGGCTGTATGCCAATGTACGTCCATGCATTAGCTATGCGCCTTTTGTCAGCACGCTACACCCCAGTATGGATGTGGTCATTATTCGAGAAAATGAAGAAGATTTGTACGCAGGCATTGAGCATCGCCAAACCGATGAGGTGTATCAGTGTTTAAAACTGATCACCCGCCCAGGCTGTGAAAAAATTATTCGCTACGCCTTTGAGTATGCGCGCAGCCATGGTCGCCAAAAAGTCACCTGTATGGTGAAAGACAACATCATGAAAATGACTGATGGGTTGTTTTACAAAGTATTTCAAGAAATCGCTCCGGATTATCCTGATATAAAAACGGAACGCTTAATTATTGATATTGGTAGTGCCAAACTGGCGACTCGCCCAGCGCAGTTTGATGTTATTGTCACCCTGAATTTATATGGCGATATTATTAGTGATATTGCGGCTGAAATGACCGGCAGTGTGGGATTAGCGGGTAGCGCTAATATTGGCGATTATGTTGCCATGTTTGAAGCCATTCATGGCAGTGCCCCTGATATTGCAGGGCAAGGCATAGCCAATCCCAGTGGCATGATACTCAGTGCGGTGATGATGTTGATTCATCTGCGCCAAGCTGATATTGCCACACAGATCCACAATGCGTGGTTAAGCACGATTGAAGAAGGGATTCATACCAGCGACTTACAAGGTAGCCAAAGCCAACAAATCGTGGGCACCGCTGCGTTCGCGGAAGCCGTCATCGCGCGCTTAGGGCAAACGCCAAAAACCTTTACCCCCATGCTGTATCAGAATCCCGCGCCCAACGTGGCCTACCAAGCGCCAAAAGCAGATGCCATACGTAATATCACGCCTCTGGTGAAGAAAATGGTTGGGGTAGATATTTTTATTCATCAACATTATTTGAGCCCACAGCAACTGGCTAGCCGCTTAACTGCACTTAGTACGCCAGCGTTAGTATTAGAAATGATCACAAATCGTGGCGTTAAAGTCTGGCCAGAGGGCTTTCCAGAAACCTTCTGTACCGATCATTGGCGTTGCCGCTTTACCCATCCCACGCAACAAAACATTGATCACAAGGATATTATGCAGTTACTCGTTAAGCTTACCGATTGCGGTATCGATGTGATTAAAACCGAAAACCTGTGCACCTTTAACGGTGAAATCGGGTTTGCATTGGGACAAGGGCAGTAACACACAATAAATACCGATAAACATTGATCTGGTACAGTCTTTAGTCGTATTATTCTTTCAGAAAGTTCTGAAAGTTTATAAAGGTAAATACTGATGCAAATGACGCCCATGATCGAATCCTTTGTTTATCACTTTGGTGAGATGGGCAGCCGTTGGGGGTTTAACCGCACGGTTGGCCAAATCTACGCGTTATTAGTGATTAGCGAAGAACCACTGTGCGCCAACGAGATTGGGGAGTTGTTAGGTATTTCTCGCGGCAATGTCAGCATGGGATTAAAAGAACTCGGTAGCTGGCAGCTAGTACAAGTAAGTCATAAGCCTGGAGAGCGCCGCGAGTTTTACCATAATCGCGGCAGCATCTGGGATATGGCCAACCGCGTTTTTGAAGAACGACGTAAACGTGAGATGGATCCTACCCTAAGCTTGTTACGCGACATTATGATGGACGAAGCGGCTAACCCTAATGAGGTTTATGCGCAAAAACGCATCGCTGAAATTCATGATTTACTCGAAAACATTACCGAGTGGACACAGAGCTTACAATCATTATCACCTGAAAAACTGAATACCCTAATGAAGCTTGGCTCTGGGGTAGGCAAGGTGTTGGATTTTACCGACAAAGTATTGGGCAAGAAAACGCCGCCAAAACAGGCGTAACCCAAACAGGCATGACCCGTTTTTAAAATTGACATTAACATTGTTGTAGTGAGGTTGCCATGTTAGATACGCTAATACTCTCGCGCATCCAGTTTGCTGCTAATATTAGTTTTCATATCTTGTTCCCCACCATCACCATTGCCTTGGGTTGGCTTTTGGTGTATTTCAAAATTCGTTTTGATCTATCCCAGCATCCCGTGTGGATGCGCGCTTATCGTTTTTGGGTAAAAGTATTTGCACTTACCTTCGCACTTGGCGTGGTAAGCGGCATCACCATGTCATTCCAGTTTGGTACCAATTGGCCCGGCTTTATGGAAACCGTGGGTAATATTGCCGGCCCGTTACTGGCTTATGAAATTTTAACCGCTTTTTTCTTAGAAGCGACCATGCTGGGTATTATGCTGTTTGGCTTTAACAAAGTACCTCGGTGGCTGCATACCCTAGCAACCTTGCTGGTTGCAGTGGGCACCACCATGTCGGCTTTTTGGATTTTAGTATTAAATTCGTGGATGCAAACCCCTGTGGGCTTTGAAATGCGCGACGGTGTTGCCCATGCCACCGATTGGTTTGCCATTATTTTTAATCCTTCTTTCCCCTATCGCTTTACCCATATGATGATGGCTTCTGCGCTTACCGTTTGCTTTTTAGTGGCAGGGATTTCTGCTTATCGTTTGTATCGTGGCGATAATAAAAAAGCGCCACGCATTACCCTGAAAACCGCCCTGTTTAGTGCCGCGCTTTTGGCACCATTACAAGCCTTTATTGGCGATTTACACGGCTTAAACACCCTTGAACACCAACCGGCAAAAATTGCGGCTATGGAAGGTATTTGGCATACCGAACAAGGTGCGCCTTTGGTGTTGTTTGCCATCCCGGATGCTGAAACACAACAAAACCGCTTTGCCATTGAAATTCCTAAATTGGCGAGCTTTATCTTAACGCACGACTTTAATGGCGAACTGAAAGGCATTAATGAATTTCCGGATGCGCACCCGCCAGTTGCCCCAGTGTTTTATAGCTTCCGTGTCATGGTCGGGATTGGCTTACTCATGCTAGCTGTAGCGTGGTGGTGTAGCCTGCGCTTGTATCGTCATGGCGAACTATCACAATTACAATATAAAGTCCTCATTGGCATGTCTTTCTCTGGTTGGATCGCCACGCTAGCCGGTTGGTATGTTACCGAAATTGGTAGACAGCCCTACCTGATACATGGCGTATTAAAAACCCGAGATGCTGTAACTACAGTAGCCGGTGAGCAAGTAGCACTGACCTTGATCATGTACTTGGTGTTGTATGTGGTATTACTGATTGCCTACGTAAGAACGATTTTCTGGCTAGCAAAACGCGCCATTGATGTTGAAGAGTATGATCTTTCGTTACCGGGCTTACCTGAGCGTAAAACGCCCTTGGCCACGACAGGAGCAGAACAATGAGTTGGCTAACCGCAGAAAACTTAGCGCTGGTCTTCGGCGCACTCACCGCGCTATCGGTCTTACTGTATGCTATTTTAGATGGGTATGATTTAGGGGTAGGCATTACGCTGCCCATGCACGAAGAAGCATGGCGCGATACGGCTATCGCCTCTATTGGGCCATTCTGGGACGCGAACGAAACATGGTTAGTCTTGGCGGTTGGCTTACTGTTGGTAGCCTTTCCAGCCGCACACAGTGCCATTTTGCATGCTCTGTATTTGCCCGCCGCCCTGTTATTGATTGGCTTAATTTTACGCGGTGTTGCCTTTGATTTTCGAGCAAAAGTGAAACCTGAACGAAAACGCAACTGGGATTGGACCTTTAAATTTGGTTCATTTCTGGCCACTTTTAGCCAAGGTTTTATGCTGGGGATCTATGTAATGGGCTTAGAATACCGGACAGGCAGTATCATATTTGCTTGTTTCAGCGGACTCTGTGTGACGGCAGCCTACGCCATGATTGGTAATGCCTGGCTGATTGGGAAAACCACCGGCGACTTGCAACGTCGGGCTATTCGCCAATGTAAATTGGCGGGCGTGTGGACGCTAGCAGGTATTTTAGCGGTTAGCGCCATCAATCCTCTGGTAAACGCCAATGTATACCAAGTATGGACACAGCCCCCCTTAGCATACTTTTTTTCTGCTATTCCCTTGCTGTGTTTTGCCATGTTTGCCCTTGGCTATTTAGCCTTAAAACGGCTACCACTACCTGATGATCGTGGTGCTTGGTTACCGTTTTTCATCTGCAAAGTGATCTTTATCTGTAGCTTTGTGGGCTTGGCACTGAGTTTTTATCCTTTCGTTGTGCCGAATCAAATGACGTTATACGAAGCTGCCAGCTCACAAGAATCCTTAACCATCATTTTCTTCGGTGCTGTCGTGGTTATTCCAATTATCGCCGCTTATACCGCTGTAGCGTATTATGCGTTCCGCGGCAAGGCCGATGGCTTGAAGTATTATTAACGTTATCTAATTAACGTTATTTAACCGGAGCGGGTATTTCCCCTACCCGCTCCGAAACACCTTACTGCAGGGATTAACAACTCAGCATTTACTCTTTCACTCTTGCCGCATGATAGCACCGTAAAGCGCTTCTAATTGGGATGGACTCATGGGTTTACTCAAAAAGTAACCTTGTAAGGTGTTAACTTGACTCTGGTTAATCGCGGCTAAACTAAACGCAGTTTCAATTCCTTCAGCGACAGTGTCAAAACCAAAATCCATCAACATATTAATTAAACTTTTAATTTTTCTATGTTTTTCTGCATTGTTCTCAATATCCACAATAAGAGACTTATCCAGTTTCACGACACTAATCGCGTCTAAATCGGTTAAATAGGTAAAGTTTGAAAAGCCTGCGCCAAAATCATCAATTGCCACAGCGATGCCTTGTGCGGCCAGCCGCCCTAATGCACTTTTAACCTCGTCGTTACGGGAAATTAGCGCATCTTCAGTGATCTCAATGGTTAGCCAAGCTAACGATGTTTGCTGCTGTAAAACGGGCCAGAGCTTGCTATCCTTACTTGCTAACTTTGTTAGTTCGCAAGCATGTAAATTTACCGAAAAACGGATATGACTTAGTGGGGAGCCGTTAGCAATCCAACGGGCACGTTGGGCAATAACGGTCTTAAAGACCCATAAATCAAAATCCTGCTCTAATTGTGCTGATTTTACTGCAGGTAATAATTGTGCGGGGGTTAAATAGCCAAGCGTAGGATGCTGACAACGGATCAATGCCTCAACACCGATGAGTGGATGCTGTGCCGAATTAGCAAAATAAGGCTGATAGTCAAGATACAGGCCAATATCGACATGCTCTTGCAACGCACGTTTAAGATCACTTTCTAATTTTAGCTGTTGTCTAAGTTCATCAGAACGGAAAGGATCGACAAACTGAAACTGATTTTTACCTGCCTCTTTAGCTCGGTACATGGCAATGTCGGCATTACGCAACAACACATCCGCAATATCACCATCATCTGGATAAATCGCAATACCAATACTTAGGGTAATAAATAACTGTTCTTGCGCCACACAAAATGGCGCTTGTAACGCAACTTGTAACCGCGAGGCAAATTGTTGTGCTTGTTGCGGATGCACCAGTTCATCCATTAACACCACAAACTCATCTCCGCTAATGCGTGCACAAAAATCAGCTTCTCTTACAAACTGACGAAGAACCTGTGCTAAGTATTGTAAAATATCATCGCCTACCGCATGCCCCATAGAATCATTTATTCGTTTAAAATTATCTAAATCTACGAAGAGTAAGGCAAATCGGCGCTGACTTCTGGCATGTCTAGCAACAGATTCCGCGAGATAGGTATTGAGATAAAGACGATTAGGTAACTGTGTCAAGTCATCGAATAGCGCTAAGTGCTGTAACTTTTCCTCACGCACTTTTAGCTCGCTAATGTCAGATGCCAACATAAGCACTTGTTCCGTTTTATCTATAGGATCAATGAGTTTGTTAACTGAAACGAAATGCGGCACCGCGGTATTTTGTGCAATAAAGGTTAATTCGCCACGCCAGCTATCTTGTTGGTACAACGGCAAACCACTTTTACTTTCAGCCGCATGAGTCATTAATGGCGCAAAAAGCTGTTGGTAGCCTAAGTTCTCTACTGTTTGCTCTTGTAACGCCAAACGTAAGGCTTTATTGGCGTAGGTGAGTTTTTCTTCAGATCCAAACACCGCAATTTTTTCATCGGTGTTATCAAAAATGGTTTGTGCTAATAAGGCTTCACGCTGTGAGTTAATTAACTCTGTAACGTTACTTTGAATACCAATGTAATGTGTCAGTATATCTTGCTCAAAAACTGGGGCGATACTTAATCGGTTCCAAAAAAGCGTACCGTTTTTAGTGTAGTTTTTAATTAATCCGCGATAACTTTGTTTGGCGTTTATTGCATCCTTTAACGCCTGTCGAATATCGACTTGCGTCTCTGGCCCTTGTAAAAACCGGCAATTTTGACCAAATACCTCTTCGGCAGAATAGCCGGTCATGTCACTAAACGCTTTATTTACATAGATAATTGGCATGTCGGGTTTAATGGCATCGACAATAATAATGCCTTGCTCTGCTGCTTCTATGGCTCTAGCCTGAAGGCTGTTTTCTGTTAAGGCAAGTTGTAAAGATTCATATAAACGCAATAACTCTGTGTTATCCCAAAATTGTAGTACAGCACCATTACCGTAACCTTTTGTGTTTCGATAGTTTGTACACGACAAAAGATAGCTGCGATCTGGCCCTTTTATTTGTTGACTAATTGTCTCACCGGGCTCCGTCACTTTTGATAACAACACGCGTAGATCAGGTAACGGCAGTAACGCGACAATATTGTCAATTAACTCACCAATATGTTGTGCAGAGACATCAAAGATCTTGGTCGCAGCCTCGTTAAAATGGGTTAATCGAAACTCTTTGTCTAATACTAATAAGGGGTGTGGCAAACTTTGTTGCAGATTTTGCAAATCACTATTTAACGCTTGTATTTCGTTTCCTTTAACTTGTAATTCTTCATTAACCGTGATCAACTCTTCATTGGTAGATTGTAACTCTTCATTCGAGGTTTCCAGCTCTTCGTTAGTTGATTGCAATTCTTCATTAGCAGATTGCAGCTCTTCATTTACGGCCTGTAATTCCTCATTTGAGGTTTCTAACTCTTCAATCACGGTCTGTAAATGCTCTCGCATCGCGGATAATTCATATTGTAATTGAATAGTATGACTCGCATGTTCCCCATGCTCAGCAGAACTGATTTCAATAGGCGCGGTGTGACTAACTTCATATCGCACCAGATAGAGCGCCGATTTATCATGCTCTTCCTGTAGTGGCAACACGTCAAAATGCAAATAAATATCTTTATGCTTTATCGCACGAGAACGCTGAATAGAGCCTTCTTTTTTGGTTTTAAAGACTAACCCTTTTATTTCCAACTGCAGATCAGGATGTACCAAATGCTGCACATTTAAACTGGCCCGCCCAGTGCCTAAATGGGTTATTTCAGTAATGTCTCCATACACATATCGAATATCCATCACGTCATCAACAATAAAGGCTTTTTGCGTGATATTTTTGGCAATCGCACGCAATACTTTATCGTCTAAATGATCGTACGAGGCAATTTGCTTTGTCGTGATTTCTGGTTTCAACGGTAAACTGCGGGTAGAGAGGCGATAACGCCTGTATATCTCTTGACTATTGCCCTCTTTGCGCACAAATAAGCGGCTTTCGGCCTTCAGTGGCTCGAACAACTCACTGCCAGGTAACGATTCTGACTTGCCAAGAAAGAGGTAGCCGCCGTTATTTAAGCCAAAATGAAACGTTGCCTGAATTTGTTTTTGTAACTCACTCTTCATGTAAATTAACACGTTACGGCAACTGACTAAATCTAATCTCAGAAACGCCGGATCACCGACCAAGTTTTGCTTAGCAAATACCACAATTTCACGTAAGTGTTTGTTAACCTGATAGCCATCATTAACGGCATGAAAATGTTTACGTACTAACTCTTTTTTTAAGCTTTTAAGCGCCGTAATGTCATACCGCCCTTTACGAGCAATACCCAGCGCTTTTAAATCAATATCCGTCGCAAAAATCTGTATTTTATAATCGTAAATATTACCGCCAAGCAGATCGTACACCAGCATAGCGATAGAATAGGCTTCCTCTCCTGTAGCACAGCCTGCAACCCAAATCCGGATCTCGTCGCCTTTTTGCTTACTGTTAATTATCTCCCTTAGCGTGTGTTCTAACTCAGTAAAAGGCCCCTCATCTCGAAAAAACGCTGTTACCGAAATAAGTAAATCTTGATACAACCGCTGTATTTCGCTGGCGTTCTCAGTTAAAAATTTTTCATATTCCAGCCAACTGGAGGTATCTGTGGCGACTAATCTTCGTCCAATACGCCGATGTAACGTGTTATCTTTATAGTGACTAAAGTCAACACCGGTGGCTTGCAGCAACTGCTGTAATATCCGACCAAATGAATCCTTTTGTTGCGGTTTGGCAAACTGATCTGGAGACAAATTCTTAAAATCAGCGAGCCGGAGTAGTTCTTTGGCAATCTCTTCGACGGTTAAAACGCGATCAATACATGCCGTATCGATCGCCGCCAATGGCATGCCATCGTACTTTGCCTGCAGGGGTGATTGTGCAAAGGTAAAACCGCCGCGCGCTTTCACCTCTCGACACCCCCGAGCACCATCACTACCTGTACCCGATAAAACTACGGCGACAGCGCGATCAGTAAACTGATCCGCAATCGAGATAAATAACTCATTTGCAGAAGGTTTAGGCACACCATACTGATCCGCATGGCTAAGCATAATTTTATTATCGGCGACAGTGGCATTAAAACCAGGAGGGATCACCCATGCTCGTCCAGGCAACAATGGCATATGTTGTTCTGCCGTTTCTACCGGAATTAAGCTGTCTCTAGAGAGTAACTTTGACAGCATACTTTTGTGATCAGGCGATAAGTGCTGGGCAATAATCACGCAAATAGCGGGATGAGCAGGTAACTGTTTTAAAAGTAGCGTTAGGGCCTCTAAGCCCCCTGCCGAAGCGGCAATACCAATAACCAGTGGTTGAGTAACGGGAGCATTCATAACGGACTAAATTCAGCAAATACGATAACTCATACTAGCGCATAAACAAGGCAAAAAATATTAACAAGCGCAATTTTATATTAGTCAGAAGAAGATGTTACGCGATCATTCTTGCCCATATTCATGCTATTTTATTGTCTTTTGTCAATTTTGAACTACGTTATAGTTAAGCTACCTGAAACACAATAACGTTATTGACTTCTGTATATGTTATTTGCCGTCACTTGGAGACGCTATGCGCAACAACTTACCCATCACGGATAGAGAAAAAACGTTTAGTTCTACCACCAAACTTATTTCTGTTACTGATATCCATGGCAATATTCAAGAATGTAACGACGCCTTTGTTGAGGTCAGTGGCTTTGCCAAAGAAGAGCTCATTGGTCAACCCCATAATATGGTGCGCCATCCGGATATGCCCACCGAAGCGTTTAAAGCAATGTGGGACCACTTAAAAGCCGGCAAACCTTGGATGGGTTTGGTAAAAAACCGCTGTAAAAATGGTGATTATTACTGGGTAGACGCTTATGTTACCCCCGTAAGCCAAAATGGCAGAATAGTTGGCTACGAATCAGTACGCTCTTGCCCTGATCGTAACGATGTTGCACGCGCCACGGCGCTGTATGCCAAGATTAAAAACGGCAAATATCAAGCTAACCGGCTGACATTCGCCTATGAAAACGTGTTTTTAGGTGCGCTAATTGCCTTGTGTTTGCTGTTGTTCTTTTTTGGCTATAAAGAACTCTCCGAAGGCATTTTACTTATTGGCGTACTTATTTTTGCTGGCTGGGTGTCCATCAAGCGCAAACAAACCTTAGCCTCACTTAACCACATGCTAAGCCATGCGTTTTCAGATGAGCTGGCCGTACAAAGTTATACCAATGAAGCCGGCGAACTGGGTAAATTAAAGGTCGCTATATTAAGTCAAATGGCCCACTTAGGCACCGTGATCACGCGGATTGAAAATGCCGCCTTAACCGTCGCTAGAGAATCTGAAAAAGGTGCGAAGTTAACGATACAAACTCGAGCTGATATTGAAAGTCAACAAGCCGAAACCATACAAGTAGCGACCGCTATGAATGAAATGACAACAACCATTGCCGAGGTTTCGCATCATGTTAGCCATACGGCAGAGCATGCTGATACCGCTAACGCACTGGCCAAAAAAGGCACCGACGTTGCTAACATTACGCATCACTCTATTCAGAAATTAAAAGAAACTGTGCAGCAAATTGGTAACTCAGTACGTGGTGTTTCAGATGAGACTAGCCGTATTGCTCAAGCCGCACAAATGATTGAACAAATTGCCGATCAAACAAACTTACTGGCCTTAAATGCGGCTATTGAGGCCGCAAGAGCGGGTGAACAGGGTCGAGGCTTTGCTGTTGTAGCAGATGAAGTGCGTAATTTAGCCAAGCGGACACAAGAATCTACCAAAGAAATTTATGATATTGTTTCAAGCCTAATTACGCGTGCAGCAGATGCGGTTAAAGTCGCGGAAGCCGGCGCTACAGATGCAGAAGAAGGCTTACTCCATGTTATCGACAGTGGCAAAATGCTTTCGGGTATCTCTGAGTCGGTGAATCAAATCGCGAATATGTCAACGCAAATGGCCGCTGCTGTTGAAGAGCAAGCACATGTGGCCGAAGATATTAATCGGCAAATTGTCAATATTTCGACCTTGGCTGATGCCAGCACCGAGAGTTCGGTTCAGCTTTCTTCAACCATCACCTACTTAAATAAAATTGCTGACGATCTACATGAATTGGTGGTGCGCTTTAAGAGATAACTTATGCATGAAATGTTAGAGGATTTGGGGTTACTGTATCGGGCGTTGATGGACTCAGCGGCCGATGCCATCATAGTGATTGACGATAACGGCCTTATTTTACATTTTTCTCGCTCAGCTGAAGTCCTATTTGAATACACTGCGCTTGAATGCCAAGGCAAAAATGTCAATATGCTGATGCCTGAGCCCTATCATTCAGCACATGATAACTATCTGCAGAATTACCATAAAACAGGAAAGGCTAAAATTATTGGTATTGGTCGTGATGTCACAGGTCGTAAAAAAAGTGGCGCACATTTTCCAATGCATTTATCGGTGGGTAAAGCGCGAATAAAAGACCGTGTTTGCTACATCGGTATTTGTCATGATCTATCAGAATACAAAAAAACACTCTCCGAAAAGCTTAACATTGAATCGCTGCAAAATGCGCTGTTTGATGCGGCTGTTGATGGCATCATTACGATTAACGAACAGGGTATTATCACCAGCTTTAACCGCGCAGCAGAACAGCTATTTGGTTACCCAAAACAAGACATCATAGGTCAAAATGTTAAATGCTTAATGCCTTCACCCTATCGTGAATCCCATGATGGTTATTTAACGAATTACACGCAAGGGGGTAAGGCTCAAGTCATTGGCATTGGCCGAGATGTACCTGGCCTACGCAAAGATGGCAGTATTTTCCCCATGCGCTTGTCGGTAGGCAAAGCGAAAACCGATGGGGGTAAGCTGTTTATCGGTGTGTGTCACGATCTTACCGATTACCAAAATGCTTTAATTGAATTAGCACAAGCAGAACAGCGTTATAAAAGTATTGTGGAATGCCAAGGGCAAATAATATGTCGGCTTGATGCCCATTATAAATTAACCTTTGCCAATAAGTCTTTTCAGCGTATTTTTGAATGCTCCGAACATGAAGTGATCGGTATGCATTTTATAAATTTTATCCCCGGTGATAAGCATGAAATGCAGCACGTTTTACAAGAGATTGCGCTGAGCGATATCGACACCCAACTGCATTTTAAAACACTGATGCTGCGTAAAAGTGGTAAATTTAATATTGAGTGGTGGTTTACTAAACTAGCCAATGAAAACGGTGTTGACCAAATTCAGGGCTTTGGTATTGATATCTCCGAAAAAGAAGACGCGTTGCGCGAAGCCGCTTTTTTAAAAAATCATGATCCCTTAACCGGGTTACTCAATACCGACACCTTTACGGCTGCGTTACCTGGATGGATGACCGGGCAGCGCTATGCCATTTTATATACCGATTGTAACCACTTTGGCCTGATTAATAATCGCTTTGGTTTTGATATTGGCGATAACATGCTGATTGAAGCCTCGCGACGTTTAAAAATATGCATGAACCAACCTGCCATGTTCTGTCGCCCTGGTGCAGATGAGTTTATTATCGCAGTGGGTATTTGTGACGTTAACGATGCCTTGTTGATCGCTGAAACGGTATTAGCTGCATTAAGCCAACCCTACCATGTTGCTGAAAACGAAATTCGGGTAAGTGTAAAAATCGGTGTGTCGATTTTCCCAGATGATGCCAATGTCGTAGCTTATGTGATTAGGCAAGCGGAATCGGTATTAGCGCGTGCAAAACTGAGCCAAAATAATATTGCATTTTATGATCCTGCGGCACATGCCACGTTACAACGGCAATTGGATGTAGAACAACGCTTACGCATCGCCTTAGAACATGATCTATTACAAGTCTTCTTACAACCTAAAACCCATTTATCTACGCAGCATGTTGCGGGTTACGAAGCCTTACTGCGTTGGAACGATCCTATATTGGGTATTGTCTCGCCAAGCGAGTTTATCAAAGTCGCAGAGCAAATGTTGCTCGCTACCATGATAGATCGCTATGTGTTAAAAACCGTTTTTTTGCGTATTCGTCGCTGTCTTAATGAAAATATTATCGTATTGCCAATTGCTGTGAATATCACTTCGTCGCACTTTGGCGATCCGTCGTTACTCGACTATATTTTTTCGTTATCACGCGAGCATCAGGTGCCTTTAACCTATATTGCGCTTGAAGTAACAGAAGGCGTCTTATTAGAAATGAACGCCCAAGTACAGCAAAACCTATTCACACTTCGGCAGCAGGGGGTAAAAATCGCTATCGATGACTTTGGCACAGGTTATTCTTCCTTAAGCTATATTAGAAAATTGGCAGTAGATGCCATAAAAATTGATAAAAGCTTTATCGACGATTTACGTGATGAAACAGGGCAACAGCTTATCTCAGCCATTCTAGCCATTGCCCAGGCTGTAAAATTAGAAGTGATCGCTGAAGGCGTAGAAACCGAGCAGCAACGGCAATTATTGTTACAACTGGGGTGTAAGCTTGGTCAAGGTTACCTCTTCGCCAAACCGGCGTTTATTGATGACGTATTATTTAAAAACACGCCAAATGAAAAACCATAAACGCTTTGCTAAGTAGATGATCTTGTTAGCCAACTAGAACGGCATTCAGTTTTAACTTTTAATTACAATAACTTAAACTTAATTGAACCGTCATTTTTACCTATGCTTTGTTCATCGCTTTGTTCATCGCTTGGTTGATTCTTGTGGGTGATACTATTAATTGATTGTCGGTGTCACATCAAAAACTGTATCGTACCGTCATCATTTTTTTATTTTTATCTGTTAACGTAATAACCACTTTTGCGCCATCTGGTATCTGTAGTTCTGGCACATGCATTTTGCCTACGCCAACTGAGCGCAACATCATCTCTGATTTTTTACCCGCGGCAAGTATCACTACTTGCCCTGTGAGTGATTCTGTCGAAAACGGCTCACCATGATCGCCAACATAGAGGCTAACACCTTCTTTCTCACGTACCAGTTCAAAACTAAGATCATACTTAGTGTAAACAACGCCTCCATACTGAGGTTTCACATCCGTATGACTTAGCACAGCCGGCGAAACCAGGACCAGGCTAACCACAATTATCATCATAGTAGCGAATGTTCTTAACATGATTTTTTTACCTTCTATAACCGACAAACTTGCATCAGGTGTTGTCATAAAACCTGTTAATAATCAAATACAACTATCTTACATCATCTCGTCAGAAGCATGGTTAAGCCAAGTCAGCGTTGGTTTTTCGCCAAACAACCAAAACAGCAACGGTGTTAACAAGGTGTCTAGCAAGGTTGAACTGAGTAGCCCAGAAAAAATAACAACAGCAACAGGATGTAGAATTTCTTTACCCGGCTGATCTGCTGCCAGCAGCAATGGCACTAAGGCAAAAGCGGTCACCATGGAGGTCATTAGTACAGGCGCCAAACGCTCTTGTGCACCCCGTATAATTAAGCCAGAACTAAACACTTCTCCTTCGTGGCGACACAAATTCAAATAGTGACTCACTTTTAAAATGCCATTGCGTGCCGCAATGCCAGTTAGAGTGATAAAACCAACCACGGAAGCAACCGAGAGCGGCGTTTGGGTTAACCACATAGCCACAAGTGCCCCTGTTAACGCCATCGGCAAACTACACATGATAATACTGGCGAAAATGAGTGATTGATAACGCACATACAACACTAAAAAAATGAGGCTAAAAGAGAGAATGGACAATAACACTAACAGTTTCATCGCCTGTTCTTGTGCGAGAAATTGGCCTTCAATACTGACAAAGCTATCTGTAGGAAGCGACGTTTCACCCACAATCTTACGCACTGCGGCTAAAAGCTTGCTAACATCCGCGTTCTCACTATTTGCATAAATAACAATGCGGCGCTGTCCGTTCTCCCGATTGATCTGATTGGGTCCATCAAGCAGTGCTATTTGCGCCACAGCAGAAACCGGTATGCTGCCCATTGGGGTGTTGAGTAATACCTTTGCCAGCTCATCAGGCGTTCTGCGTACTTCAGGTAAGCGTAAAATCAGCTCAATACGTTTAACACCATCAATAATATCAGTAATACGGGTGCCATCCGTTAACATTGCCAGCTGCCTTAGCGCGTCGCCAGGCGACAGACCATATTGTGCCAATTTGGCTTGATCGAGTCTAACAACCAATTGCGGGATCAGAACTTGCTTTTCGATAGTCACATCGACTAACCCTGGCACTTGCGCTAATTGCTGTCGCAGGTGTTCAGCACTGATCCGCAGGCTATTTAAATCATCTCCAAACACCTTAACCGCCAGCTGCGCGCGCACGCCAGACAAAAGATGATCCAGTCGATGCGAAATGGGTTGGCCTATGGCCACTTGCGCGGGCAACACCGCCAGTTTTTGTCTGATCTCAGCCAAAACCTCATCCCGAGTTCGGTCGGAGCTGATTAAATCTACATCAATTTCTGACGAGTGCACTCCCTCAGCGTGCTCATCTAATTCAGCGCGCCCTGTTCGTCGTCCTACTTGATGTACTTCTGGAACTGACAATAACAAGCTTTCAGCCAGCTGCCCCATTTGGTTAGCTTCATTTAACGCCGTGCCGGGTTGAAACAACACCCCCAGCACCAGAGAGCCCTCGTTAAAAGTAGGCAAAAAAGCACGGGGTAACGCCATTACCGTAAACGCAATTACCAGCATTGTCGCACTGGCTATGGCGATCAATCGCTTAGATTTGGGTAGCGCCCAATCAAGCCAATGTTGTTGTGCGCGTTTTAACACGCTTAGTAAAGCGCTGTCTCCACGATGGAGTTGTTTCATTTTGGGAAGTAAATAAAAGCAAAGCACTGGCGTAAGCGTCATCGATATCAACAAGGATGCAAGAATCGCTACAATGTAGGCTACGCCAAGCGGGGCAAATAATCTCCCCTCAATACCAGGTAACGCAAAAAGGGGGAGGAAAACTAAAATAACAATAGCCGTGGCATAAACGATGCCAGACCTGACCTCAACACTGGCTTGCCAAATCACTTTCAGTACCGGATCTGGTGTTACACGTTGTACGTTTTGCTTTAAACGGCGCAGAATATTCTCGACATCCACTACCGAATCATCAACAAGCTCACCAATAGCGATAGCCAACCCACCTAAGGTCATAACGTTGATAGATAAACCTAACCACTTAAATACCAATATTGTTATCGCTAATGAGAGGGGAATTGCCAGCAAAGATATAATCGTAGTACGTACAGACAGCAGGAACACAAAGAGGATCAGCACTACCATGACAGTGCCATCGCGAAGTGCTTCAGTCACATTATCTACCGAGGCGGTAATAAAATCGGCCTGTCTAAACAGGACTTGCGGTGCAGCAAGTCCCTGCGGTAGACCTGGTTGCATCTCACGCAATGCGTGTTCAACCGCTCGTGTGAGTTGAACGGTATCAGCACCAGGCTGCTTTTGAATATTGACAATCACTGCCGGCATGCCGTTAAAGCCAGCATCTCCGCGCTTTACTGCCGCGCTATAGCTCACCGTTGCAACTTGTTCTAATCTGATTGGTAAGCCATCGCGCATGCTTACTGCGAGTTGACGAACATCGTCTAAACCTTGAGTACGCCCTACATGGCGGATTAAATACTCCCGATTACCCAGATCAATAAAGCCCCCTCCCATATTTGCGGCAAAATCGGTTAGCGTCTGTTGGAGCTGTTGCAGACTAACCTCATAGTGACGCAATCTCGCCGTGTCCGGCTCTACCCTGAGTTGTCGCACCTCTCCTCCCATAGTAATCACTTGGGAAATACCGGGTAGAGCTAATAGACGTGGCCTTAGCACAAAATCAGCATATTCTCTGGCTTCCATTGGGGTTGCCTTGGCATCAGCAGACAGGGGCAATGCCAACAACATAATTTCACCCATAATGGAAGAAACCGGTCCCATCGTTGGGACGATATTTGCGGGCAACTGAGCGCCAGCTAGAGAAAGACGCTCTGCAACCAATTGCCTGTTGCGGTAGATATCGGTATCCCAATCGAATTCAATATATAAAATGGATAAACCAATACCGGAGGTTGAGCGGATCCGTGTAACGCCAGTCACACCATTTAAGAGATTTTCTAAAGGAAAGGTGACGAGTTGTTCAACCTCTTCTGGCGCCATACCTCCGGCTTCTGTTAGCACGGTAATGACAGGTTTATTCAGATCGGGAAACACATCAACGGGTAGCTTTGGCGCCTGCCATACACCATAGATTAACATTATTAAGGCAGCGACAATAACAAACAGACGATGCCGTAAGCTCGCACGAACAAGCGTGGTAAACATACTGATCGCTCCTTAGCGTATCTGGTTAAGTAACGAGGCGCCTTGCACCACGACACGATTATCTTCACCTAACCCATCAGTAATAAGTACCTGATCTGGCGCCAAAACCTGATACTGCACCTGCTGCGGTAAAAAGCGTTCGGCAGAGAGTTTAATCCACACGACAGGTAAATTAGCCGAGTTCCTCACCACAGCTTGTGTTGGCAGCACAATGCCTTGGTGTTGCTGCTTTAGCTTTGCATGCAGCCTCAGCGGCTGTTCAATAAGCAATGCCGTGGTATTCAGTTCAGCAGGCGCTAATGGTTCAAAATACAAGGGAATTTGCCCCCGCTTAAGTCGTGCTGCATGGCCAATTAGCTGCAGCATAATTTGGGGATCGTGCTCAACAGTGGCACTGACTATCGCTGTTAACAAATGAGGATCGGCCGTACTCGCTTCAATCATCAGCTTTGTTGGGTCAACTATTTCAAACAAGGTTTCACCAGCCTCTACCCACTGACCACGACTGATGTTTTCGGCATGTACAATACCTGAAAGTGGCGCCAGCAAAACTTCGGGTTGTTCTAACCCCTGCTGTAAAGCTTGTTCTTGCAGATTAAGGCGTTGCAACGTGGTTTTGAGCTGCTCTAATTGCTGCGCAACAGCTAAATCGCCAAGTTGTTGCAGCCGTTGAATATCGCGTACGACTTGTTCTGCTTCGGTACGCACTGCGATAAGTTCACTGGTTTGGCTGGCAAGCTCAAACGCGGTATCCTGATAACGAATATAGCCAAGCACGTCTCCTGCTTTCACAACCTGCCCAGTTAGAGGAATACCCTTATCACCTGCATCCAGACGACCATTACTGCTAGATTGTACTACCGCTTGGCCTGAAGGATGTGCACGAACGATACCATCTAACTGCACATATTCAGCCGTCATACTGACTTGCACAAACTGCGTTAGAATATTCAATTGACGCTGCATTGCCATTGGCATCAATACTGAACCATCGGCTTGATGACCTAACTGATGTATCGCTGTTGTCGGCTCGTTTGCCAAGTGTTCACCGTCAGGACCATGCGCACCAGGTGCTGCTAATACACTTAAAGTAGTTGCCAGCATCAGGCAACTTAACCAAACTTTTTTAATAAAGAAATTATTCAATGCGCTCATTTTTTGACTCCGCGGCGACCTAACCAGAAACCTGCGCCCAAGATGAAAAAACCGGTTACCAGCAGCCTCCAAGGAAAATGATGATGGTGTTCTGGGCCAACATTAAGGTGAGTGAGATGCTCGCTGTTATCCAGACTGGCAGTTAACAAATCCGCCTGGTTTGCACTGATAATAGTTAGGATTAATTCATGACGGCCGGCTTGCTGCAAACGCTGCACCAGCTCGGGGTTCTTGATAATGTATTGATGTTCCGTTGCTACAAAATCGGCTGTAGTTGCCAGCTCACCACTCTCAAGTTCTATTTGCGCATCAGCAATAAACTGGTTTGTTGCAAAATCATGCAAATATAAGACGATGGCATCGTGTTGTAATTCACCCACCAGTTCAAACTCATCACTAAACGTTTCAAAGCGGGGGGGTAGTGATACCTGAGTATGCGTATCTGTTGCTAAATGTTCACCATCAGGGCCATGTGCACCTGGCGCAGCATATACAGCATGACTTTGAAGAAATACGCCAAACAGTAAAAAAGTAAAAAGTGCAGGCAGAAAAGTAGCTATATCAAATCGTGTGTAATATCGAAAAACCATAATGAGTCCTGAAAGCAGCGCATAACTAATTACTCCGCGACGTGTCAGCGGAAACTAATAATGTTAAACAATAATCAGGCTTTGGGAGGTGGTGTAGTATGGTGCAGGAAGGGATCAGGGTGGACCTGCAGTAAGTGTTTATTTGGGCGTGACAAAACGGCTTGGCATTTTAACATGCTGGGCTGAAGCAACGCAGGTTGTGTGGCGGACACATCACAAGAAATGTGTTTTCTCGCCTCTGCAGAAAATTCCAATTGGATGTTTTGAGGATCTTTTTCATTATGGGTGTGCGGCTCCCCCCCAAAATGGAGGGCATCATGAGAAAACGATTGGATAAGGTGGTTATTTTTATGCAAAAAACTAGTGCCCAGCGTTTGAAAGCTAAGTGCAATAAGAATAAAAAAGATAATCGTTTTTCGCAGCATATTAACTACAACAATAAAATAACGCATGTAGATTAGCATGGATACTCTGCTACCGTTAAAGGTTTTTACATCTATAGCCTAAAAAACTTCAAAAAGTAAAAACGTTAAAGTGTGCAAATTGCAGCGGTGTACTTTTGCTTGTTCGTCTGAAGCAAACCTGTATAATGTTATAACATCACCAAGATATTGCTCATTTAGGACCCATTATGCATCACTCTCGTACCTTAAAACGTTATAGCGTTTTAGCCGCACTAATCAGTTTAAGTTTTAGCGTAAATGCCCAAACACAAACCGGATCACAACGTTTTACAGGTGTCGTAATTGATCAACAAGGCCAACCCATAAAAAATGCACGGGTTCATCTACATGGCCGCCAGCAATATATCTATGCCGATGCAGAAGGTAAGTTTAGTATCCAAGCACCGGTTAATGCTGAATTGCATGTTTCTGCTAGCGGATTTGGCGATACCTTTATTGTTACAACACCGGACCAACCTCAATTAACCGTGCGCTTAACCGAAGGGCGAATGGAACGTATTGTGGTCGCGGCATCGGGTATTCACAAATACAATTTAGAGATGGCCACCCCCGTTTCAGTGCTGAGTGCTGAAGAACTCTCAAGACGAACTGAACCTACATTAGGTGAAACCCTAAAGTACGAACCCGGTGTGCATGCTAACTATTATGGACCGGTTGCCTCTAGCCCAATCATTCGTGGATTGGATGGTCCTAGAGTAAAAATAATGAATAATGGCTTGGATACAGGCGATGTCTCGCGCATTGGACCTGACCATGCCATAACCGCTGATGCACTTTCCGCTGAGCAAATAGAGGTGCTACGCGGTCCAGCTACATTGCTGTATGGAAGTGGGGCTATCGGCGGGGTGGTAAACGTAGTAGACAATCGTATTCCCCGCCAATTAAGAGCTATTAATGAAACAAAATTAGAAACGCGTTACGTTGATGTTTCTGATGAAAAGAGCGTTGCACTCAATCACGAAGGTAGCCAAAACAATGTGGCATGGCATTTTGACGGATTTAACCGTGATACCAATAACTATGATATTCCCACTTTTACTAACGACGAAGGGGAAACCACTAACACACTTGAAAACTCCTGGACACGCAGTAACTCCATAAACGCGGGGATAAGCCTAATTAATGATCGCGGTTTATTTGGCGTAAGTGTGGGTCGATTAGATACTGATTACGGTATTCCTGGACATCACGAACATGGTCATGAAGACGAACATGAGGATGAGCACAGTGAAGAAGATGCACATGAGGAAGGCGTACATGAAGAAGAAAGCGTCTTTGCTAAACTAAAACAAAATCGGGTGAGTTTGGCAGGTGAGTTATATACACCGTTCTCAGGCGTTGAGACGCTGTCATTTGTTGGCGCATATACTGATTATCAACATCAAGAAATTGAAGATGGCGAGCCAGGCACCACTTTTAAAAATAAAGCGCTAGAGAGCCGAGTTACCCTTGAGCATGACACATTTCATGGTTGGCATGGTTTAGTGGGCTATCATTTGCAACGCTCTGATTATCAAGCATTCGGTGAAGAAGCCTTTACGCCTGATAGCGTAACGCTATCACAAGCTATCTTTGTACTTGAAGAAAAGCAATTTGGCAATGTAACGGCGCAACTTGGTGGTCGTGTTGAAAATACCCGACACGATGCGGGCCTTATTTCCCTTGGCCATGAGCTTGAAGTAGAACATTCGCTTAAAGACACCTTTACGGCGTTAAGTGCATCAGCCGGTTTAGTTTGGGAATTTGTACCAGGCTTCTCTTGGGCACTGGCAGTAAGCCACTCAGAACGTGCCCCCAGTGCTGCTGAGCTGTATTCGAATGGTGCACATATCGCAACCAGCAGTTACGAATTAGGCTTGGCTTATGAGCTGCATGATGGTGAGTTAGAACGTTCAGACCGTCGTGCTAAAAAAGAAATTGCCAATAATATTGATCTTACGTTTAGACACTTTCAAGGTGATCTAACCTTTACCTATAATTTCTTTTTTAATAACGTCCATGATTATCTGTATTTAGCCAATACCGGTTTATCAATGGATGACCTGCACTCCGAGCATAGCGACCATACTGAGCACGCAGAAGAAACCCATGAGCATGAAGGTCATGCTGAAGAAGGTTTCCCGTTATATCAATACCAACAACAGGATGCGACATTATACGGAATGGAATTTGAGGCGCGCTATCAACTGAATGCTGCCAATTCTCTCAATGTTTTTTTTGATGCTGTGAGAGCGAAATTAAAAGATGGTGATTATTTACCGCGCATTCCACCGTATAAATTTGGCTTAGGTTACCAATACAGCGGTTTCAATTGGCGTGCCGATGTTGGCCTGACACACTATGCTAAACAAGACAAAGTTGCGTTTTATGAAAGCCCAACAGCACGCTATACCTTGTTAGATGCAAGTCTGAATTATGACTTTAATCTCGCAAAAGTGGATATGACCGCCTTTGTACGTGGTACCAATTTAACCAATGAACTGGCTTTCGTACATAGCTCATTCATTAAGGAAGATGCTCCACTACCTGGTAGAGCCTTAACCATCGGTCTTCGTGCGATATTTTAACAGCCTATACATTGTAACGTATCATGGGCACTAGTATTATCTAGTGCTCATGTATTCAACTATACCCTCTCTTAATCACAAGCTTATCTTGTAAATAAGCGCTTTACATAACAAAATTACTCTTCCTCATTTTTTTCTCATGTTTTTTTTAATCATATCGCCACAATAAAGATCATTTTATCGACGGGTGGTCATCATGAAAAAAAATAGGCTTTTGCAATTCGCGTGGATAAGGCC